>Ga0209384_1000200_pt1 | contig 41770 bp, 34 predicted proteins | sample CoawatmetaG05DNA_FD_187511 | JGI IMG/M metagenome (GOLD analysis project Ga0209384, IMG submission 187511) | Marine microbial communities from the West Antarctic Peninsula - Coastal water metaG058-DNA (SPAdes) (version 2) | ecosystem: Environmental > Aquatic > Marine > Coastal ... | reverse complement strand
TTCAAAGTTGCGGCCAATTCATTTTCAATGGTCCCAATGGCATAAGTCGCATCCACACTCTGTAACACCTCTTTAGTCGTTAGATCTTGGATCCAAAGAATAACACCTAGGTTACTGAAGCTTTCGACGGTATGGTTTGTGGAGAGATTCACTGGGCTCGAAGCATTTGCTGGAAGAATGTAACTCCCGTTAAACGTATAACTCAATGTTTGAGAAACTGAAGAATTAGCCACCAATGAGGATAGAGACTGTCCACTTGAGCTAGGCATCATTTTCTTTACAACATGAATAAATTCCGTCTCACCATTAGTTCCAACGTTAGCATAATCTACCTTAGAATAGACTACCGCAAAGAGTGCAAGGTTATTAGAGTTTACATCAGCTAATGGAGTAATGTTTACGCTGGTTTCAATAGTTTTTGAGAATTGGCTATAGGTAGCGGTCATCTCAACAAACGCAGGGTTAGATTGGAATTGATCAAAAACGGTTTGTGTAACACTGTTACCGTTAAGATCCCATCCGCCATCAATTTCAACACGAGGTACTGAGTTTACGCCATAATAGGTACGACGATCACCACCTTCGCTATAGTAGTAAGGATCGCCAGCTCCTGGCCAGCTCATCTGGTACTTAATAGAGTTTGATTCTCCTGGGTTTGCTGTGAAAACTGTTTCCATTTGAATGTTTGCCGGTGTACACGGAGCACATGTAGAGGAGGTAAAGGTTTCATATAAAGGATATCTCGTTGTCAATGCTGGTACAACTTGAACAGAGGTCATCGCAGTGTCATTGGAGTTATTAGAATCAACGTTGTTACCATTAAGACCGCTCAACCAAGCTTTCACACTGTACACACCTGAAGTCGATGGATTCCACGTTGAAGTCGCCGTCAACGTTCCTGTTGCTCCAGAAGAAATACTGATACCTGTCAACGCTGAAGTAGTGGCTGTACCACCATTCACACTGAGGTTTAAGGTCGCACTCGTAATAGTGGCTGCGCCATTATTTATAAAGTCAGCACTCACAGAAAAAGGCGAGGCAGTTAATGCTAAATAAGGGTTTAGATTAACAGAAGCACCTGCCATCTCGTAATCCGGCTGAACACCTTGTACGAAGGTTTGGTGCGTGTTATCCGTGCGGTCAGGAAGGTTAGTAGACGCACTTGCAACACCCATGATGCTGTCCATTGTAGAACTATTAACACGAACGCCAAGGTTCACCGTACCGGCCCAACCAGCAGCGCGCTGATCTACAATATAAATGTTATTAGATCCTTCTTCAAGTACGATAGACCAGTAGGTCCAGTGACTCCCTGAAGTCCCAGTAGCGCTGTAAGAGGCAAAAAACACCCATTCTTGACGGTTAGGAGCAGTTCCAAAGGATTTACGCGCAATCTGGTCATTTGAACCACTACCGTTTATACCTAGGATACAAATAGAGGAATCAGGAACAGTACTGCTTGCTATCGATGCAGCAGCTCCAGAACTATGGTTCGCAGGAGATGTAGCTTGAGAGAATGTTAGGATACCTGTATTGGAAACACGATACGTAGTTGCAGTATCACCATTAAATAAGAAGGTAAATGGGATAGTTTGCGACGTGGAATAAGTTCCTGCGGTTTGCGCAGCGGATACAATAGACGTCCAATCTGTAGGCAAGCCACTACCCACAGGGTATTCAGTGTCTTCCGTATTTACATTGTTTGGATTGCCACCAGCCGCAGCTGTGTGGTAGTACTGACCGAAGGCAGCACCTGTACTTAGGACCATTACGCCCAAGGAAAGTAATAATTTTTTCATCGAAATAATTTTAGAACCATGAAGTTATGAGATTTAGAGTATATATGACGAATTATGCTACCTATATTTGTGGAAATCAGAAAAAGCATAGCCTAATGACACCTACTTCAGATTCCTTAATACAACTAGAAGAGCGCTACGGCGCGCACAACTACCATCCGTTACCTGTGGTATTAGATAAAGGTGAAGGAGTATATGTATGGGATGTCGAAGGCAAACAATACTATGATTTCTTATCCGCGTACAGTGCTGTAAACCAGGGACATTGTCATCCAAAGATTGTAGGTGCGCTTACTGCGCAAGCCCAACAGCTGACCTTAACCTCCAGAGCTTTTTACAACAGCAAGCTAGGAGCTTATGAGAAATATATGAGTGAGACCTTTGGTTTCGATAAGATTTTACCCATGAATTCAGGTGCTGAAGCCGTAGAGACCGCCATAAAGCTTGCTCGTAAATGGGGATATGAGAAAAAGGGCGTTCCTCAAAACAACGGAGTAATAGTGGTGTGTGAGGGTAATTTCCATGGCCGCACGACGACTATTATTTCATTCTCTGATGACGCTGATGCTCGAGATAATTTTGGACCCTACACTTCAGGGTTTGTTAGCATTCCCTATAACGATATTGAGGCATTGACTTTTGCTTTATCCAATGAGAATGTAGTAGGGTTCTTAGTAGAACCTATACAAGGTGAAGCAGGAGTTAATACTCCAGATGACCACTATATTGCTCGAGCAGCAGCACTCTGTAAGCAGCGAAATGTATTGTTTATCGCAGACGAGGTACAGACGGGGATAGCCCGTACCGGTTCTATGTTAGCTGTTTGCGGAGATTGTTCATGTGGAAATACTTGCGAACGCCAGTCTACCTATGCTAAACCAGATGTATTGATTTTAGGGAAGGCCTTGTCTGGAGGAGTTTATCCTGTAAGCGCTGTCTTAGCGGACGATGCTATAATGGATGTAATTAAGCCAGGCCAACATGGATCAACCTTTGGGGGAAACCCAATTGCTGCGGAAGTTGCTATGGCGGCTTTAGAAGTTGTAAAAGATGAAGGTTTAGCACCACATGCAAGAGCTTTAGGAAAGTACTTCCGTGAGCAAATGAATGCGATCATTAAAGAAACTGACCTGATCACAAAGGTTCGAGGAAAGGGTCTTTTAAACGCAATCATTATTAATGACGCTCCAGATAGTTCTACTGCATGGGATATCTGTATGGCATTGAAAAATAATGGACTTTTAGCGAAACCCACGCATGGGAACATTATCAGGTTTGCTCCACCTTTAGTGATGACCGTGGAACAAATGGCGGAATGTGTTGCCATCATTCGTAAAACATTGCTTGACTTTAAAAAGTAAAGATGTCATTTAAGGGTATTTTCTTTCCTCACGATCAACGTAAAGACCACCACAAGGCTTTAGATGGTTTACGAGGTTGGGCTGTTCTCTTGGTACTTCTTGGTCATGCCGCAAACCAAGGACTGGCTCCATGGATTGCTGATGGTTTTTTAGCGCGGGGTAAACTGGGTGTTTATTTATTCTTTCTGATTTCTGCCTACTTATTGGATAAGCAAATAATATCCGTTTGGATGCAGGGTAGAAGCAATCTAGATTACTGGCGCTATTATATTCTGCGCAGGGTGCTTAGAATTTTTCCTCCCTTTGTTATGGCGTTATTCGTATTCAGGTTCGCCAACGAAATGGGTTTAAACGTCGTCATAGATGATCTTAAAGAGATTTGGGAACACCTGACACTGCGCAGGGGCGATCATATATTCTGGTCTATTTCAACCGAATTTAGGTATTACCTGCTTAGCCCTTTGCTAATTTTTGTTTTTGCAAGGTTCTTTAAATGGAATAAAGTCGCAGTCTATACGGCTATATCCTTTGGTATATTGGCTACCATAATAGGTAATCTTCAGTTAGACTTGCCTAGATTCAGTACGCTGAGGTATTTATCGATATTCTTAATAGGAACGGGGCTGGCTTTTTTCGAGACTCAATCCCCCAGAAGTTTTAACATACTCTTGTCTCATTCGTTTTCAAAATTCATTGCGGCGGTGGCAGGGGTAGTTTTTGTAATTTGGGGCCAATTAGCGACCAATTTCACTCACCCATCAGTCTACTTGCCTGCGGCATTGCTCTGGGGGATACTCTTACTGGCATCTAAAAATGAAGGTTGGTGGAGTGCCTTTTTATCCTGGACACCCTTTCGTTTTATAGGTACCATTTCTTATTCTCTTTACTTATTACACATACCCGTTTTGATGTGGGTGAAGACTCTGGAAATACATCCACTAGCACAACTTCTTTGCTTCCTCGTCCTATCCGTTGTTGTTGGAGTCCTATCTCATTTATGTATCGAACGCCCAGCATTGAAGCTGGTCAAAAAATCTCCTAAATCTCTTTTAAGATGACTGTTATAGAGCTTAAAAATGCCTTAAAACGTACCCTTGCAACAGGTATGACTTATGATCAGTATAGTGCGTTAAACAGGACTTATGCAAAAGAAGGTAAGACCTCGGGTGAGCATAAGGAATCTTACGTGGGGTATACCAAGCTGGGGGCAGCGCGATTGAGAAGGTGGGAGAAACTCTATCAACCGGAGCAGGAATATTTAGACCAGATCACATCTCTCATATCTCCGGGAGAACAGTGGCTTGTATTTAGCGAGACGTGGTGTGGAGATGCCGCCCATATGATTCCATTTGTACATCAATGGTCAAAACATACTAAGGTTCCATTGAGGATCATTATGCGCGATGAGCACCCCACACTGATAGATGAATTTTTAACGCATGGCGGACGTTCTATTCCTAAGTTGGTGAGAATATCTTCAGATGCGATGGTTCTAGGCACCTACGGTCCCAGACCTTCTGCGCTTGTTGCCCACCACGATGAGTGGAAGTCTAAAGCATCTTATGACTACAAAGAATGGACTCTTTTTGCTCAAGATTGGTACAACCAGGATAAAGGAAAATCGATGGAATCGGACTTTCTAGAACTTTTATCCAAGTAAAAGGCCTGACGTATTAGCACTTGTCTATTTTCCGATATGATCTTTAAAGTTTACATACATCTGGTTGAAAATGGTATAGACGCCATCAAGGAATTCAGCGCTTAGTGCGCTTTTAACATCTGCAGGAGCAGGGTGGGTATCTTTCATAAATTTAAAGCCTTGCTTCATGGGCCCCGCTTCGAATTCTACATAGTGCCAGCGTTCCATAGCATAGATGGTCGTTTTAAACTGCTTGGTACTCCAGGTTTCAACAATTCTCATAATTAAAAGTCTACGTGCATTTTTAGATTAACCAATCGATTGGTCATGTAATTAGGGACCGCATATTGCCCCTGGGCGCTGATATCTCTGACCCATAAATAACTAACTGTATTTCTCGCTTGTAGAAGGTTGAAAACCTCAACACTGATCCATATTTCATCAAACTGCTCCGTCCATTTCCCTTTCATCACTTTGATAAACCCGATATCTGCCCTGCGATATGGGGGGGCTCGAAAAACACGTTGTTCAGGTAACGCTATTCCATCTCCAGTGCCATCAGGTCCAAAGGGAAATCCTCCACTCACCATGAGGGTTAAACTCATTCTTACACTTGGATCTTTCGGCAAGTAATCTTGAAAGTATACTGCAAAATTATAACGTGTATCTGATGGCCTCGCAAACCAGTCTTCATGATCTAAAATTCTTTCTTGCGCATTAAATAGACTGAACGTAAACCAGCTGTCTGTGCCTTGCACAAATTCACCATTGATTCGACTATCAAACCCGTAGACTCTTGCTTGGGCATCATTTTGAGCGCTGTATCTAATGCGTACATTTTCTACGTCATATAAATTTACTCGGCTCAGACTCTTGAAATAACCCTCTAATGACCAGACAAATGGACGTCCCCACATCTCAAATTCTTTGTCTGAACGCGCAGTGACATGTAATGCGTTTTGACTTTTTACACCGGTGTTTAAGGTGCCATCTTTGCGTCTCATTTCTCTGTAAAAAGGATATTGGTCATAAAGCCCAGCAGCGAACGTATAAGACCTTTTAGACTCCAAAGGCTGGTAGAACACGCGTAATCTAGGGCTCATCCTAACTTCTTCATTCAGCACAGAATACTGTATTCTCGTTCCAATAGTATAGGTCAATTCTCCATTTACAATGGTCTTTTTCCCTTTGAAATTCACGAAGGCTTTTGCCCGGTAGTTCTTCAAGGTTTGACTAGATGAAACGTGGCTGTAAAGTTCCAACTCTTTATAGGGTGTACTGTACAATCGTCCGTTAGAAACACTGTCTAGTGTGCTTTGACTGTAGGGTAGGCTATATCCTGCACTGTCGATACGTTGCCATTCCTTATAACGGTCATAAATGTCTTCACCTTGAACAGTGGCTCCCCATTTGAGGTTATTCTTACCATAAAAACGGCCTTCGTTATAGTTCAGATTAATGATATATGCATCTAAGAAGTTTCTTCTGAAATCCTGAAAACCTCCGACACCTCTGACCTGGGTGATTTCTCCAAAGTCATCACTACCAAGATCATTATTGAGTTCACTCAATCTATAATACCCGATAACATCCGTGATTTCCTTTTCCGTAGTATGGAAGGCTGTAGTGCTAAAAGAACGATACCCATTGCTCGCATTATTGAGCCTTTGGTTGAGCCTAGCGGCCATGAATTGCGTGTCATATCCGAATTTTTCTTGTCCATCGAAATAGACTGTAAGTTGAAGCGCTTCTTGTAACGAGCCGAAACTCGTTTTTCTGTTCTGTGGTATTTGGTTCATTCTGTTGTGTGCGAAATGTCCGAAAACCTCCATACTCCAATTTTCACCATACGATCTACGCATCAGAATTTGAGCATCCGTATTTACAGGCCTGTAATCACTTTGAACATCTGTGGCATTTAAGAGTAGTGCATTATTACGATAGCGCAATCCCGTAAGTACCTCCCAATTTTTACCTCCTTTTATCGAAGAGAAACTTACTCCGGTAAGGGATGCTTCCATTTTAGTATCTAGCTCCTGTTCCCCTCGTTTGTATCGCACATCCAGTACAGAACTTAGCTTATCACCATATTCTGCGCTGTACCCACCGGCACTGAATAGAATGTTCCCGACGAGGTGCGGGTGGATAATACTCATGCCTTCTTGTTGTCCGGATCTGGCAAGAAAAGGTCGGAAAACCTCAAATCCATTGATGTAAACAAGGTTTTCATCAAAATTACCTCCACGTACATTATACTGGGCGCTCATCTCATTTCTACTGCTCACCCCTGCAAAGGTTTTGACCACACCTTCAATACCACCTTCAGCTCCAGTGGTGAATTTCAGATCTTTTCCTTTGACTTTTATGCGCTCATCAGCACCGCGTAGTTGACTTACCTCAACTTCGTCTAACAGTGTGGAGTCAGCGATTTGTCCATAACAAACAGTGCCTGCAAAAAGACCTGCCAGCAGTGCGAATCGAGTATAAAACATCGTTATCGCTTGAGGCTTTGAAAGAGTTGGGTCCATGCGAAAGGATTGGATAGGGCACCAAGTATGGCCGATGCACCGGACGCACCTGGCCCGCTGCCATAGACTCGTCCTTGGTTGTAAAGCTGCTGATTTTGCATGGAGATGATATAGTCTTGCATCTCAGTAGCATCGTAACCCATCGCCAGTGCACGAGCCCTTAATTCGTCCATGGCTAAATTACGCTGTGCAATGTCCATCTCTGTTGTTTTGACTTCCATTGCTAGAAACTCTTCTTTGAAATTTTCTCTTGAAGGCCAAGGATAAACGATCACAGGATCAAGCAGTTCTGTATCCCATTCTAAGATAATCCGTGATAAAAAAGCATCTCCATCTAAGGTATCAGGTACCCAAAATTTCTGAACCTTAAAGCCAATATGCTGAAAATATATAGTATCTCCAGGCATAGCAACTAATGAAAAGAAACCATCGTTATTAGTTGCTGACATCTGTCCGCGACTCTTTACCAATATTTGCACGTTAGGCAGTAATTGGATCAAGCTGTCATTACTAACTACGATACCATGCAGCTGAACTGGGTCTTTAACCAGCTGTGCTTGAGCGCATGTGGTAAAAACAAATACTGCGAATAAGAGCTTCATCAATCTCATAAAGTTATGTTGTATTCCTTCGTGGTGGTGTTTCCTACACTGTCTATAACTACTACACGCAAATTATGGCTTCCTACGCTTATTTCCTTGGGTATAATCACTTTTAACAAATTGTGTTTGTAGTCAAAGTCAATCCTAGCAAACTTGCCGTCAATCCTAGCACTGTAACGATCAATACCCGTCTTGTCATCTTCCGCTTTTATTCTTATTTCTTTGAATTGGCTACCAGATCGAGAAACAGGACCCTGTTGTACCATGCTCACAGACGGATCTATGAGGTCTTGGTCTAAATAGTACGTCCCTGTGTTTCGCGTTGAGAAAGTAATCACATCACCGGTTCTTTTACCTATTTCCGCACGCTGCTTTCTGCTTCGACCTTCAACCCATGCGAACCAACCAAAACCACCTTTTTGAATAGAATCTAGTTTCCAAGTCACCTCAATACTTTTTTGTAATGGGACCTCTCCACCGCCTATTAAATATTTTCCTTGCCCCTTTTGTTCTAATTTAAAATTGGTATTTCTATACATCGCTCCCGAAGGAATACTAACCTTTACTTTATCCTCCTTAAGTGTGTGCATTTGGTCCCAAGAAAGTCCTGTTCTGAAGGTACTATCCATAGGTGATCCTAGGATGTAAAAAGAGGTGTTGCTTTTATTTCCTGCATAGTCAGTAACTAGAATGTTTACATTAACTAAACTGTCTTTAGCCACTGTAATCCAGCCTTTTGAAGATCTGAATTCCGGGAATATAGTCTCTTCTGTACTACTGATTTTCAGTGGGTTATTGTCTAACTCATACAACCTAGTCCACCTTGCTCCACTCGCATAATACTGCTGGTAATCAAAATGCGCATTAATGAACCGGCTCGTAGAGAAATTTATTCTTCGATATTCCGCACTAAAAACAGCGTCATTATTCACGGAGCTTAAGATGTTGTAAACGCCATTATTATTGTTTGCACCATCCTGCTTGTCCGTCGTATAAAGGTTGATTCCAATGGGAACTCTAATATTAAGGGCTTGTAGGTCAAGTGTGTCCCCATCTTTAAAATTCCCACGGTCTGTGAAATCTTGAGTCACCCACATAAGCCCTCTCAGAGAAGGAGGCCGTGAATCTAAAACGGTTAGACCGAACTCAAGAGGATTTAAGGGCTCCTCTGTTCGCGAATCTCTGATCTCAAAATGCAGGTGTGGACCCATAGAGCCTCCTGTATTGCCAGAAAACGCTATAAAATCTTCGCGCTGAACCACAAAGTTTTCTTTGGAGGGATATAAATTACCATCATTCTTACTTCTGTCCCTCAACTGCCCTTCCACCCATCGCTCAATTTCGGTCGAAAACCCATTAAGATGTCCATAAACAGTCGTATATCCTTCTGGATGCTTGATATATAGCGCATTTCCATAGCCATAAGGGCTGATCGAAATTCTACTCACATAGCCAGCAGCCACCGCACGTACTTTTAATCCACTTCTTCCTTGAGTTTTGATGTCAATTCCCCCGTGGAAGTGGTTTGATCGTAGCTCAGCAAAGGTGCCGCTGAGGACCAAAGGAATCTCTAAAGGACTGGAAAGCAGTAGGTTTTGTCCTGGTAAAAGGACACTAGTTAACAAAAAACCAAGGAGAGCAAAAATTTTCTTCATCATGCAAAGCTACAATATGGTATCTTTGGTCTAAACTGAAACCTATGTCATCTGACTTAACTTCTCAAATGCAGCGTGTGGTGGAGAAGGCCTCGAAAGTGGCCAACATCAATACAAGCTTGAGAAATAAGGTTAGAGAACTAGAAGATCAGATTGTTCATTTGCAGGAAACCTTAGGCGCCATGCAGGTTGAACATTCGGATTTTAACAATCAGTTGCAACAACGCAATCTTGCATTGACTGTTCAAAGTGGTTCGCCCACAAGGGATACTTACAGTGAGGAGAAAATTGCTGAGTTGATACGGGAAATTGACCGTTGTATGAAATTGTTAAGTGCATAATCTCGTGAGCGAGAACACACTAAAAATAAAAGTTACCATAGCAAACAGGGCCTATCCTTTGACTATTAAAAGGGAAGAAGAGGGTCAGATTAGAACTGCTGTGAAAACCATAAATGATGCTGTAACACGTTTTGAAACCCGCTATGCGGTGCAGGATAAACAAGATGTACTCAGCATGTGTGCCCTACAATTGGCTTCAAAAGCTGAATTGGCTACGAAACAATCTCATGACGTTCAGTCTCAGACGAGCAAAGTGCTTGTCGATGTGGAAGCTGCCTTAGACGCAGCACTACAGGACTAATAAGTTTCCCATACTTGCTGTTTAATGTGCTGAACTCAACGAGCACGTTGTTATGAGCCTGTCTTACAGCGTTACGAGCAGGCCGCACCTTGTGAAAGGGAGTTTACTCCAGTGGAAGGTCAAGACGTTGTAGAAGGTACAGATCCTGATTATTAGGAGTTTAGACAACATGCGCAGTAGGTATGGGTTTTTTTAAGAATTTATAAACCATAAAGAAATGGTCATAACTATTATTGCTGCTATTATATCTCTTGTTGCCGGTTTAGGTGGCGGATTTGTGCTCTGGCAAAACACGCTCAAGAAAAAAGGAGTGTTGTTAATGGCAGAGTCGAAAAAAGAAGCAGAACAAATTAAGAAGGATAGAATCCTAGAAGCAAAAGAACGTTTCTTAAACCTTAAAGAAGAGCATGAACGCGCTGTCATAAAGCGTGATCAGAAATTGGCGGAACGTCAGAATTCCTTCCGAGAGAAAGATGAACGCTTGAAAAAGAGCATTCAAGATTACCAGCGTGATCACCGTGATCTGGAGCGTGAAAAGGAGAAAATCGCTAATAAGCAAGATTCTCTAAACGCTAAAAGTCGTGAACTTGATAATCTTAAAGAAAAGCACATTGCTGATCTAGAGGCACTCACGGGAATGACAGAGGAAGAAGCTAAAGAGCAAATGATCCAAGCTCTGAAAGACAAGGCCAAGCTTGACGCTCAAGCCTACATTCAAACTACACTCGAAGAAGCAAAACTTACAGCGTCACAAGAGGCGAAAAAAGTGGTAATTCAATCTATTCAGCGCGTTGCCGCAGAAAGTGCTATTGAGAACTCAGTATCTGTATTCAATATTGAAAACGATGATATTAAAGGAAAAATCATTGGTCGTGAGGGGCGTAATATTCGTGCTATAGAAGCTGCAACTGGTGTGGAAATCGTAGTAGATGATACGCCTGAAGCTATTCTGTTAAGCTGTTTTGATCCAGTTCGCAGGGAGATCGCACGTCTATCTTTACATAAACTAGTCAGTGATGGCCGCATCCATCCTGCTCGTGTAGAAGAGGTGGTAGAGAAGACGAAACGTCAAATTGAAGAAGAAATCGCCCAGATAGGGAAACGAACCGCAATAGACTTGGGTATTCATGGATTGCATCCGGAATTGATCAAAACTATAGGTCGAATGAAATATCGTTCGTCCTACGGACAAAACTTATTGCAACACAGTCGTGAGGTCGCAAATTTATGTGCGATTATGGCGTCTGAATTGGGTCTAGATCCAAAGGTAGCAAAACGTGCAGGTCTGCTACATGATATAGGTAAAGTTCCTCATGAGGAAACTGATCTACCGCATGCTTTGTTAGGTATGCAGTGGGCTGAAAAGTACGGAGAGAAACCAGAGGTATGTAATGCCATAGGTGCGCACCATGATGAAATTGAGATGACTTCGATGATCTCACCTATAGTTCAGGTTTGTGATGCTATTTCAGGAGCCCGTCCTGGTGCTCGTCGTCAGATTGCTGAAAGTTATATCAAACGTCTTAAGGATCTTGAGAGCTTGGCTTACGACTTTGATGGCGTGACCAAGGCCTATGCGATTCAAGCTGGACGCGAGTTGCGTGTAATGGTTGAAAGTGAGAAGGTCACGGATGCTATGGCCGCTCAAATCTCTTATGACATTTCGCAAAAAATTCAAACAGAAATGACCTATCCCGGTCAGGTGCGCGTCACGGTAATTCGTGAGTTACGCGCTGTGAATATTGCGAAGTAATTCAACAAAAATATACGGACGCTCTGCGTCCGTATATTTTTTGTCTTCCTATAAAGTGCTCGCCCAGGCGAGCACTTTTTTTATGAGCTCATTAATAGCCTCTTCAGGCTTGTCGTGAAATGTACCGTTCGCGCGATTTGCAAGAAGTGCTGAAAAGCTGTAGGCATCATGTCCTAGTAGGTGCGCGAGCGCATAGATTCCAGAAGTTTCCATTTCAAAATTCGTCACGTGGTGTTCGCCTACATGGGTAGAGGTCAGTTCATCTAGCGCCTTTGAAAATGTGCTTTTCAGTTTAATGCTCCTTCCTTGTGGAGCATAAAATCCTGGAAGAGTGGCGGTAATACCATGATACAAATCCTCCCAGTGTGCTTTCTGCGAATGCGGTGCCGCTATATAGAATGGATTTACAGGAGATGCTGTTATTTCTATGCGCGAAAAGCTATGCTCGTAATAGGGCAACAATCCGTCAAAAGCTAGTGCACCTTCGCTGACTAAAAGACTTCCTAGCGGAATATCAGGATCAATAGCCCCACTAGTTCCAATTCTGATGATGGTTAGTTTTCGATGCTGTTGACGGTTGATTCTTGTAACTGGATCAATATTCACAGCTGCGTCAAGCTCGTTTAAAACGATGTCAATATTGTCAGTGCCCATTCCAGTTGACATTACTAAAACGTCTTTTCCAAAAACATGTCCACGAACCATTTTAAACTCGCGTCTGTTCTTTTCCCATAGAATACTATCAAAGTGAGTGGTCACTGAACCAACCCTATCAGGATCTCCAACAGTGAATACGAGATCAGGTATATCCTCTGCTTTAAGGCCTAGATGGTAAACACTACCATCTGGATTTAGAATGAGTTCTGAGGGTGAGTATGGCATCATTGTGAAGTATATTTAACAAATCAAAAGTACAGCTGAATAGTGAAAGCAGAAATTATAACCATTGGAGACGAGATTTTAATCGGTCAAATTGTGGATACCAATAGTGCTTGGCTCGGTCAAGTGCTGGGTGAAGAGGGGATAGAGGTAATGAGAATAAATAGTATTTCCGATACTGCTGAGGCCATTATTGATGCGGTAGACCATGTTTATCCAAATACTGAATTGGTGATCCTGACTGGTGGATTGGGTCCCACAAAAGATGATTTAACCAAGCAGACCTTGACCAAATATTTTAATACTGAATTGGTATTTCGAGAGGATATTTGGCAACATATTGTCAAATTATTTGCCGGTTTTGGTCGGTTACCAGTGGATCGTAACAAACTACAAGCATTAGTTCCTGCTTCCTGTGAGGTACTATTTAACCACAAAGGTACCGCGCCGGGTATGCTCTTTCGCAAAGGAAATTTGAGGATAGTAAGTCTACCTGGAGTCCCATATGAGATGAAGGCCTTAGTTTCAGATGAACTGCTGCCGTTGTTGCGAGAAGAAATTAACTACCAGATTCTACACAAAACGTTATTTGTAGTAGGGGTGCCTGAAAGTGTTCTTGCTGATAAAATAGAGCCTGTAGATGACCAGTTCGCTGCATCTGTGAAGTTGGCCTATCTACCACGTCCAGGAATGGTTCGTTTACGTTTAACGGCACGTGGCAAAAAAGAAGACGATTTGTCTGCAGATATAGGAGCTGCAACGGCACTATTGAGAACTGCTCTTGGTGATGATCTCATGGACGGATCCAGCCAGCCTATTGAGCATTATATAGGTACACTACTCAAGAAGAAAGGATTGACCGTGGGTACGGCTGAAAGTTGTACTGGAGGCGGTATAGGTGCCGTCTTAGTCAGTGCTCCCGGATCCTCGAGTTATTTCGAGGGAAGTATTGTGGCTTATTCCTACGGTATTAAGGAAACAATGCTTGGTGTTGATCATCAGGTTTTAGTCAAAAAAGGTGCGGTTAGTGAGGAAATAGTACGTCAAATGTCCGAAGGTGCACGTGAAAAACTGGGTGTAGACTTCTCAATTGCGGTTAGTGGCATTGCGGGTCCAGGGGGTGGAACAGAGGATAAACCGGTGGGAACCAGCTGGATATCTGTTGCCGGTCCTTATCGAACTATTGCTGAAAAATTTGTCTTCGGAAAAGTACGTGAACGCAACATTCAGAAGACTATATTTGCCGCTCTAAACTTACTAGTTAAGGAAGTTGAAGATTATCCTTTAGGTTAGTTGCTCAATTATATTAATTAGTGTAGTTTTGCAAACCATTTAGGAAGAACCCGGAAAAGATAAATATTATGTCACGTGTTTGTGATTTGACAGGTAAGAAAGCATTGACAGGAAATAACGTTTCCTTCTCTAACAAGAAGAACAAGCGTAAATTCAACGTCAATTTATTCACGAAGAAGTTTTACATTCCAGAAGAGGACCGTTGGGTTACTCTAAAGATTGCAGCTTCAACGTTGAAGACCATCAATAAAAAAGGTATCTCTGTTGTATTGAAAGATGCAGCTGCTAACGGATACATAGCTAAATAATTTAGGACATGGCTAAGAAAGGTAACCGCGTTCAAGTAATCCTAGAATGTACAGAGCACAAAGACTCTGGTATGTCAGGTACTTCTCGTTACATAACAACTAAGAACAAAAAAAATACGCCAGATCGTATGGAGTTGAAGAAATACAACTCCGTCTTGAGACGTATGACTGTTCATAAAGAGATAAAGTAAGATGGCTAAGAAAGTTGTAGCAACACTTAAGAGTAGTGACTCTAAGCAGTTTACGAAAGTAATCAACATGACTAAAAACGCGAAGGGTGCATACTCTTTCGAAGAGCGTATTGTAGCAAAAGACGCTGCAAAGGATTTCTTGAAATAAGATTCGTCTTTAATCACGATATTTGAACCACTCTAGACCAGAGTGGTTTTTTTATATTATGTCATAAGCAACGATTATGAGTTTCTTCTCTAAGTTCTTCACCAGCGATAAAAAAGACAACCTTGACAAGGGGTTGGAAAAAACCAGGTCTAGTGTATTTGAAAAAATCACTCGTGCGGTTGCTGGTAAGAGTAAATTAGATGAGCAGGCGCTTGATGAAATAGAAGAGGCCTTGATCATGTCTGATGTCGGTCTTGAAACCACAGTAAAGATTATAGATGCTTTAGAAACCCGAGTTGCTCGTGATAAAGTCATGGGCGATGGTGAGATGATGTCCATCTTGTATGAAATCATTTCGGGTTTGATGCAGCACAAGGATGGCTCTTGGGAAGACTTTGAGCTTCCTAAAACCAAAGGACCTTATGTATTAATGGTCGTGGGAGTGAACGGAGTGGGTAAAACCACAACCATAGGAAAGTTAGCTTTCCAATTCAAACAAAAAGGTTACCATGTCGTTCTGGGCGCGGCTGATACTTTTCGAGCAGCGGCTATCGAGCAATTGCAGGTATGGGGCGAACGTACCGGTGTCCCTGTAATCAAGCAAGAAATGGGTTCTGATCCAGCTTCAGTAGCATTTGACACCTTACAACACGCCGTTTCCGTAGGCGCAGATTTATGTATCATAGATACTGCTGGTAGGTTGCATAATAAAAAGAATCTCATGATAGAGCTCTCGAAAGTTCGTCGTGTGATGCAAAAAGTCATTCCTGGCGCTCCTCACGAGGTTCTTCTGGTATTAGATGGATCTACGGGTCAAAATGCATTGCAGCAGGCTAAGGCTTTCGCAGAGGCGACTCAGATCACATCGCTAGCTGTTACTAAGTTAGACGGTACAGCGAAAGGTGGAGTGGTGATAGGCATCTCCGATCAGTTGAATATTCCAGTTAAATTTATAGGTGTAGGTGAGGGGCTAGAGGACCTTCAGTTGTTTAATCCTGAGGCCTTTGCTTCTAGTCTTTTTCAGAAATAAGCCATGCGTACAAGAAGTACTAAAAAGAATACCATCAACGTAGTTACACTAGGTTGTTCTAAGAATATTTATGATTCTGAGATCCTTATGGGCCAGCTCAAGGCCAATGGTAAAGAGGTTACTCATGAGGCGCCTGAGGAAGATGAAGGTAATATCGTAGTGATCAATACTTGTGGATTCATAGACAATGCAAAACAAGAAAGTATCGATACCATATTGCACTACGCCGAAAAGAAACAACGCGGTGATATCGATCATGTGTACGTTACTGGATGCCTTTCTGAGCGCTACAAGCCAGACTTAGAAAGTGAAATCCCAGATGTTGATGCTTACTTTGGAACCAGAGATATGCCTTTGCTCCTTAAAACCCTGGGTGCTGATTACAAGCACGAACTGGTAGGGGAGCGCATGACTACGACTCCTAGACATTTCGCTTATTTGAAAATAGCAGAAGGGTGTGACCGTCCATGTAGCTTTTGTGCGATTCCCTTGATGCGCGGCAAGCACCGTTCTACTCCAATAGAGGATTTGGTGATAGAGTCAAAAAAGTTAGCAGCTAAGGGTGTGAAGGAATTGGTCTTGATTGCACAAGATTTAACGTATTATGGACTGGATCTCTACAAAGAGCGTCGACTTGGGGCTTTGCTGAAAGAGCTTATCAAAGTAGAAGGTATTGAATGGATTCGCCTCCACTATCTATTTCCTACAGGGTTTCCAGAAGATGTCCTCGATATTATTCGCGAGGAGCCTAAGGTTTGTAATTATATTGATATTCCATTGCAGCATATCGCCGATCCTATACTCAAGAGTATGCGTCGTGGTACTACAAAGGCAAAGACCGATGCATTGCTTGATAAAATGCGCCTAAAGGTTCCTGGAATAACTATTCGCACCACATTAATTGCGGGGTATCCTGGTGAAACAGAGGAAGACCATCAAGTAGTGTTGGACTGGGTTTCAGCGCAGCGATTTGACCGTCTTGGGGTCTTTGCATACAGCCATGAAGAGAATACACATGCTTTTAATTTAGAAGATGATGTGCCTGCAGAGGTGAAGCAAGAGCGTGTAAATGAAATCATGGCACTCCAGATGGATATCAGTCGGGAACTCAATGAGAAAAAAATTGGTCACAACTTTAAAGTATTGATCGATCGTAAAGAAGGAAACCACTTTGTAGGACGTACTGAGTTTGATTCACCAGATGTGGATAATGAGGTATTGATCCCCGCAGAAGACATCTACCTGAAAGTTGGAGACTTCTGTCAAGTAGAGGTGGTGGAAGCTCATGACTACGATTTGATCGCTAAGGTTATTGATTAGTCAATTGCACTTGGTTAAAAGAAAAAGAGGCCGGAAGGCCTCTTTTTTTGTGTTTAATCGTAACCAAATAGTGGGTTAAGCTATTCACATCTATTGTGTATACTTCCTTAATTGGAGTGCTTATATTTCTCTTACACTGCTGATAGTTCCGTTATATTTGTGTAGATGCATAAAAATAACAAGCTTAAATTCATTTTTTCCTTTGCGATTTACCTTCTCGCTCATGTGCTCTATGGCAGTGATAGTACGCTTGTTCATTCAGGTTTACTAGACTGGTCTATGGAGCGGCAAGTAGGGACTTTTGAGCCTGCGGGATGGAGTTGTTCGGAATTGCCGGCGCTCACAAGAGTGCAAGCCGTTCGAATGGGGCTTACCGTGGATGAATTTGTAGACGAACGTTTTGATCCTGTTAAAGGTAAAATAGCTGCAGCGCAATACTACGGGAATATAGTTAAGCCCAACCTTATGCCTGAACTGGTGGCTAGTCAAGCAGGTTTACTCTTGTCGGACATAGCTGCAGAGGCTGGTGTTCCACTCAGGGTAATTGAAGCTAGTAACCCACATTTAAGACGAGATGTACTTCCTGTTGGAGCAGTGCTGTATGGGGTTGATGCTGTTTTTTCCTCAGAATTAATCTCAGAATTGGCGGCGAAACAAGTAGTGTACAGTGAAGCATTAGTCGTGCAATATGAACGAAGGAGAAAACAGGTATTGTCTTTTATGCCGGATCCCTCCACTCATAGTGTTAGTACCTATACCGTTCGTAATGGTGACTATTTAGGACGGATCAGTGCGAAGACCGGTGCAAGTCTGGAGGAGTTAAGAAAATGGAATAGAATAAACGGAAATACGATCTACGCCGGACAGCGACTAACGATATGGATACCCAAAAATAAAGTACCCAATCCGTTAACTGTTGCCGCTGTTGAGGTACGTCCGAAAGAGCCAGAAGCAAAAAAGGAATTAGCGAGTTTACAGACCAGTGATTATGTCATCTATGAAGTAAAGTTAGGGGACACCTTGTGGGGGATCGCACAGAAATTTCCTGGGGTAAGTGCTGATAATATAAAAGTGTGGAATAAAGTTGATCTTTTGATTAAGGCTGGTGAGAAGTTAAAGATCAATACACAGACCATATCTGACTATTCTCCAGAAAAGTACCCTAGCACGCTGTAAAATGAATAAACCGGGCCAATTCTTCGCCTTTTTAATTGCAATTGGGTTTACCGTCTTTTTGTTAAGCCTTTTCTCGCCCAAAGAAGCATTCAAATTAGGTCCCTTTGAGTTGAGTTACTACAAACCTTCAGACTTACTAGGTTCATTTTGGGTAGAAGAATCCTTTGCTGTTGATACAGGATTAAGCAATCTCAATATTTTACCAGTTGACACGGCGTTACCAGATCAAGATGGTACTCTTTCGGAGTCTGCTATTCACAACCCACTTCCCATCAAAATACTCGTGCCTCCAGCAAAGCTAGATACTGGAATTCAGGTGATTGACGTGGCTTCGTTTTCTTCGTTTTTCGAAGCTTTAAATGTTATTAGTAATGATCCAAACGAACGAGTAAGAGTAATTCACTATGGAGATTCTCAGCTAGAAGGAGACAGAATTACCATGCAGTTGCGCGATGCTCTTCAAAAAAAATATGGGGGTTATGGTTTTGGTTATGTGAGTCTGAGCCCATTAGTAGCTCCTTCTTCACTTGCTTTTTCTCAAGAGCAAGGGTTGTTAAGAAAAACAGTTTTCGGTCGCAGAGATACCTCTGTTAAGGATATGCGCTATGGGCACCTGGCCTCCTTTACAGCTTTGATCGAAAATGAACAGGGTGAATTTGAGGGAAATATTGTTCTGAAAAAACGGAATTGGGGGTTTACAAGGGCCCGCAACTACAGCACATTAAAACTTCATATGGATGCCTCTGCTCCAGCGAAAGTCTCGTTTCATGTAGAGGATACTCTATATGCAATACGTGTTTTCCCAAAGGGTGAGTGGACCCTAGGGTTAGATGTGCCCTTGGTTAATGAATTCTCCATGCATATTCAAAGCAGTGAACCCGCTAGGGTTTTTGGATGGAGCTTTGAAAGCCCGACAGGTATCCATGTAGATAATGTGGCGATGCGTGGTGCTTCGGGCATGATGTTTACAAAGCTTGATGAGGTCCAACTACAAAAATCCCTTCAGCGTGAGGGATATACTTTAATCATCATGCAGTTTGGCGGTAATGCAGTGCCCTATTTAAAGGATGAGGCTCACGCAAAGAGATTCGCACGTTCCATAGGACGCCAACTAGATCAAATGCAAAAACTTTATCCATCCGCTGCATTACTTTTTATAGGTCCATCTGATATGGCCAGAAAGCAAGGTATCGTCATGGAGAGCTATCCCCTTATACCTGTATTGAGGACTGCTTTGAGGAAAGAGGTTCTGGCAAGAGGAGCAGGGTATTGGGATCTATATGATGTTATGGGCGGAGAAGGTTCCATGGTGGATTGGGTATCTCAGGATCCTGCATTTGCTGTGAAAGACTATATACACTTTACTCCAAAAGGAGCGAGTTGGGTGGGACGGAGATTGGCACAGGAATTATCCTTACTTCAACTGCGCTATGATGACTTGAAAATAGAGCAAACAATGAAGCAAGGAACAGGAACTCAAATACCAACGACACTATGAAACTAGTTGCTGTAGCTATTACGTTTTTACTGGGTGGTATAGGTATTCTATCCGCTCAAGAGGAAATGGGCGCTATTGCCCTTAGGTACCCATTCTTAGATACGTCGAAAAATCATATCGAGTTTTTTGGAAAGAGCGATGGAATGGAAAAATTCTATCAAAAATTAGACAAGGCAATTTTTGATAATGAAGGGAAAGTGAACATTGTTCATGTTGGAGGTTCTCACGTTCAAGGGGGGACGCTGAGTCATACGCTGAGATCAAACCTGGGGCAATTAGCGCCAGACCTTCAGATAGAGCGAGGTTTTTTCTTTCCGCATAGGCTGGCAAATACAAACATGCCTAGCAATATCTATGTTAAAAAGATAGGTGCATGGGAAGGTTGCAGAAATAGTATTTTAAGAAACAATTGTCCTTGGGGATTAAGTGGTATTGATGCCGTGACTAGAGAGGAAGATGCCGGATTTATCCTGCAAAGTTTTAGGGACCGCGGAGAGTCTTATAGTTTTACCGAGTTGAGAATTTTTGAGCATATGAGTTCTAATACGATGGAGCCCATTTGTATCCCTACGCCGGACTCTGTTGTGATAGATTCAATTGCAGGAGTACGTAGATGGTTTTTCAAGGAACGCATCGATTCTGTTTCCATCACGTTTCAACTTCAGGATGACCAGGAGCCATCTTATACTTTGCAAGGAATACAAATGCTGCTGGAAGAGAGCGGATTAGTCTACCATGCCCTAGGAGTGAATGGAGCCTCTACGAAGAGTTTTTTACGAAGCGAAAACTTCATAGAGCAAGGCCGATACATCTCACCAGATTTAGTGATTTTCGGCCTAGGAATTAACGATGCCTATAAACCTGACAGTGAATGGCATCCCCAGGAGTACAAGGAGCGTTACGACACGTTAGTGGATTGGTTCAGGACCATCAACCCGGATTGCGAGTTTATCTTTATGACCAATAATGACAGCTACTATAAGCGCAAAGTACCCAATGAGCATGCCTTAGATGTAGTAGAAGTCATGAAACAGCTGAGTAAAGACCACAATACAGGTTTTTGGGATTTATTTGGAGTCATGGGCGGTCTCAACTCTGTGGCGATCTGGGAGGAGCATGGCTTGGCAAAGCGCGATAAGATTCACTTTTCAAGAACGGGATACCGTTTAAACTCTGACCTTTTATTTTGGGCATTTTGGGAGGATTATGAGCGACATTTAAAACACCTTGAAGATTGATCGACTGGAGCATCATAGAACATTGGTTGACCTACCAAGAGAATAGTCCGTTGTTATTTACACAACGTTATTTCTGGGTGTTCTTTGCACTTGTGATGGGTGGCTATAGCTTAGTATATAAGCACACGGCCCGTCGCAATGTTTTCCTATTTGCAGTGTCTTTATTTTTCTATTATAAAACCAGTGGTTTTTACTTTATCATATTACTGTTCAGTACAGTGGTTGATTTTGTAATAGGATGGGCGATCTATACGAACAAGGTGAAATGGCAGCGCCAAGCACTTGTAGCCTTATCCATACTGGTGAATCTGATGGTATTAGGCTATTTTAAGTATGCCTATTTTGTAGTAGATTTTTTACATGACCTCACCGGTATTGAACTTACGGTGATTAACTCTTTCGCCCTTTGGACGAACCAAGCAGTTGGGACAAATTTTGTTTTCGAAAAGATATTACTTCCTGTTGGGATCTCGTTTTTTACGTTTCAAACCATTTCCTACAGTGTTGATATTTACAGGGGACATGTCAAGCCTGTAAAGAATATTCTGGATTTCGGATTCTATGTGAGCTTCTTTCCGCAGCTTGTCGCTGGCCCTATCGTGAGGGCATCAGAATTTATTCCGCAGTTACACCAGCCGTATCAGTTGTCTAAGCAACGCGCAGGACTTGCTGTTTTCTGGATTTTAAACGGATTACTTAAAAAGCTATTTCTTGCCGATTACCTGGCTGTTCAATTTATTGACCGAGTCTTTGATAACCCTCAGCTGTATAGTGGTTTTGAAACGATGAGCGCCCTCTTTGGTTACTCCTTGCAGGTATATGCAGATTTCTCGGGCTATACAGATGTTGCTATTGGTATTGCTATGCTTCTCGGATTCACATTACCTAAAAACTTTAACAGCCCTTATAAGGCCTCTTCTGTGGCTGATTTTTGGCGAAGATGGCACCTCTCTTTATCCACTTGGTTAAGAGATTATCTGTACATCCCTCTGGGTGGCAATAGAAAAGGATCCATAGCTTCCTACCTTATTGTATTTATATTTTTTGTAATGATTGCTCTGTTGGCGGGTAACCCTTTACTCACCCTTATACTTTCTGGCGTTTTTGCATTGGGCTCCATTGCAATGCGCTACAGCCCTGTCGTCGCGAAGTGGGTAAACACGAACATCAACCTCATGCTGACGATGATTCTTGGGGGACTCTGGCACGGGGCATCTTGGAACTTTGTTACATGGGGAACTTTGAATGGTATAGGACTCGTGGTTTATAAAAACTGGAAGAAAGTCTCTCCTTGGGCGGATAAGAAAAAATGGTACAACCGCGCTATTGGCCTGCTTCTCACATTAAGCTTTATCACATTCACCCGTGCATGGTTCCGCGCTCCAACTTGGGATGGTGCGATTGAATTATTGACTAAAATTACCAACGATTTTGGTATGGATACTGTGGCTGGGGTGATTTCAGGGAATTGGAAGTTTTTCACGGTAATGCTTTTAGGCTATATAATCCATTGGATTCCTAGTCGATATAAGACGCAGATGCAAGATAAAGTGGCTCATGCTCCTGTATGGATACTTTACGTGCTCGTGATGGTATCCACTTTGGTCATCTATCAAATCCTTAGCGCTGAGGTCCAGCCATTTATCTACTTTGCTTTCTAGGCCAGTGTTCTTATCTTGATAGGAATAGAAATGAAGTCATGAAATACAAAATTAGCACTGCTGCTGCAATGATCTCCTGTGTGTTTTTCCTTCTGAGCGCTTGCGCTGGTAGGGAAGAATCGTCTGGTCCTATTCTTGTCGAGTTACACCACAGCAAGGAGTCCATTAGTTTACGCGGTTTACACGCAACACAGGACACAGTTGTTATTGTTGGAGGGAGTTCAGGTACCATAGGTGTAAGCACTGACGCAGGACTGCATTGGTCTTTTACAAAGGTTGAGGGTGCGGAAGAAAGTCAATTTAGATCGGTTTGGGCACATGATGCAGAACATTTCATTGCGGTCACGGCCGGCGCTCCGAGCTACATATATTCTTCGCGGGATGGGGGTGAGCACTGGTCGAGGGTCTACTCCGATATGGCAGAGTCCACCTTTCTGGATGGCATAGTATTCCTCAGTGATCAGGTTGGTTATGTGTTTGGAGATCCTGTAGATGGTCATTTTATGTGGTTAGAAACCGTTAATGGTGGTGATACCTGGACCCCGGGAATAGGTCCTGAATCTATTGATGGCGAGGCTAGTTTTGCAGCGAGTGGTTCAGCAATAACCTATGGTTATGGGATTATTTCCATCGTAACTGGCGGCAGCGTATCCCGTATGCATACATCTTCAGACAGCGGAAAGACCTGGTTGACTGACTTCATTGAATTACAGCAAGGCTTACCCAGCCAGGGTGCTTTTGCACAGGTTTGGGAGGGAACAAAGTTGTACATCGTTGGTGGTGATTACATGATGGATTCAGACACTTCAAGTACGGCTCTTGTCATAGACTTGGCCACTGGTGAGCAGGATGAAACTACACGAGATCTTTTAAGTAGCCTACCTTATACAAGTGATGTTACCAGTGATGGACAGAATATGTACTTCACAGGGACTACAGGAGTCCGGGTATTGGATTCATTACTGCACATCGTAGATACCGGTACAATGCATTCCTTGGCCTACAGTGGGAAGTATGTTTTTGCTAGTGGTCCAAGCGGTCGTGTTTCCCGAATATATACAGGGGATGAGGCAGGACTAAAAGTCTTACTTGAAAAAGTAAAAAATGCCAGAAAAGAAGAATATTAATATGTATTTTCTCAGAACACTACGTTAACCTTAGTGCCTTAATAAAAGCAGTGAATGGATTTTAAAGCCACCCCAGTTGAATATAAGAAAATAGCCACAGCTATGGGGTTCTCTCCTATGGCGAAGGCGAACCTAGCGGAGGTATATCGAATCGCGCAAAAATGCGGTGCAGATATGTTCGTATTCCATATAGGCCAATGGAGTGACAAATGTGAAGCAACTTACAACTCCTTCTTAAAGGAGTTGTCTATTCCTAAATCAGGAATAACTTTTGTATCTAAAGACGGTGACCCTAAAGTGGAGCTGTTGAGTTTGTGCGCCGAAAATAAAATAGACCTACTGGCATTAGGAGCATTGACCAGAGAAAAAATGTTTAAGGTATTTAATGTAAGTATTGCACGTGATGTCTGCAGAAAAGCAGACGTGAGCCTGCTCCTTCTTACGAACAGCACGGTGGAAGGAAGGGTATGCGAACGCATTGTAGTTAATGGATCCGATCATCCTAAAACTCCAGATACTTTGGCTACAGCAGTTTGGTTGAGTTCGAAACTTGGCAGTCGTGAATTATATGTGGTAGATGAGCTTAATGAGAAGTCACTTGTTCATCCGGACGATGACAAGAGTCAACTCAAGAGTACAAGAAAACGAAAGCAAATTGAAAGAGAGCAACATGGACGTATTGCCAAGCTATTATCCTGCTGTTCTGTTTCTAAAGAATTGGAAATCAAGGAACAACATGTCTTCGGTAAACCCGGATACACCATCGCTCACTATGCTAAGGTGAAAAGGGCAGATTTGTTAATAGTGAACTCTCCAGATACGAAACTTGGCCTATTTGATAGAATTTTCAAGCATGATTTAGAGTATATATTGTCCGATTTACCGACCAATCTCCTTATTGTACACACCACTAAAATTTTGCGCCATGCATAAGCCTAGTAGTGGTTTTAGGGGATTTACAGAAAACTGGCAGGCTGATTTAAAGGCGGGTTTTGTCGTTTCTCTGGTTGCTTTGCCTATTTCAATTGCGCTCGCCCTAGCCTCTGGAGCTCCTGCAATAGCCGGTTTGATTTCCGCAGTAATCGGCGGGATTTTAGTGGCACATCTGGGTGGATCTTTTGTCACTATCACCGGTCCTGGAAATGGTTTGGCTGTAGTTACATTAGGTGCTATTACTACGCTAGGGGGAGGAGACATGTTGGCTGGATACTACATGGCACTTGGCGCTATAGTGGTCAGTGGCGGACTATTATTCCTATTAGGTACGGTAAGGCTAGGAGTGTTGGCAGATCTATTTCCTACTTCTGCGGTGCAAGGAATGCTGGCGGCTATAGGGATCATTATACTCGCCAAACAAAGTCATGTGATGATCGGTACGCTATCTCCAGACAGCTCGGAGCCTATTCCACTGCTCTTTGAGTTTTTCGCATCGCTTAAAGGATTGATTTCAGCGGATATAGAAATAATTAAAGTAGCGGTAATGGGTTTAGGGAGTTTAATCTTTCTTATCCTTTTTTCTAAGATTCGTTTAGGATGGATGCATGCGGTTCCAGCCCCTTTATGGGTCGTCGTGATTGCAGTGGGAATCCAAATGGTGGGTACAAAAATAAATGGTCAAAGCTTCTTTCCTGAAGTGTATTTGGTCAATATTCCTGCGGATTGGATGTCGTCATGGCGGCTACCTGATTTCTCTGGTATAAAAGAAGGATCGTTCTGGACCGCAGCAATAACTTTAACTTTTATTGCCTCTATTGAAAGTCTACTCTCCATCAAAGGAATGGATCGTTTGGATCCCTTTAAGAGAAAATCTAACGTGAACAAAGATTTGCGAGCTCTTGGTATTGCTACTGCAGTCTCGGGACTTTTAGGAGGCCTCAGTGTGGTAACGGTGATAGCGCGAAGTTCTGTGAATGTTAGTAATGGTGCAAAGACGCGTGCGGCTAACTTCTTTCATGGCATTCTTATCCTGATATTCATTTTATTTTTACGTTCATTATTGACTCAAATACCGCTTCCGGCACTTGCTGCAATACTGGTCTTCACGGGTTATAAATTGCTAAATCCTAGTCAGTTTAGTCGTATTGCTGAGATAGGTATGGAGCAATTGTTTTTGTTCTTCTTTACGCTATTCGCAACCTTGATTTACGGATTGATCGTAGGTATAGCCTTGGGTATGCTTGTCACTTTAGTGGTTCAATTTGTAATGACTCGATCTGGAATGGACATTCTCAGATATCTAAGCAGGCCTAATACGCTTCTATATGAAGAGGAAGACCAGAAGTTTATTTTGAATATTAATTACTTCTCTAATTTTCTGAATTACCCCAGATTAAAAAGTAAGTTGGATAGCGTTCCACCAACATCAACCTTGATTGCTGATTTTTCAAATTCTTCATTTGTGGATCATACCGTTATGGAGCATTTGGCTGGCTATATTGAGCTTTTTGAACAAAAGGGAGGTAGTCTAGAGTTAGTGGGCTTAGATATGTCGGCAGCATCAGCTACACATCCGTTGGGTGTACAATCCAAAGCAAATAAATCAGGATCGCTCTTAGGAGGTTTGAGGCGTGATTCAGGTAAGGCGAGACTTAGTACAAAGCAGGAGAAATTAAGTGAATTTTCCGTGATGAATGGAATGGATTTCACGGCGTGGCCCACACCGAACTGGGATGTAAAACTGGACCAATTCAATTACTTTAAATACCGTAGGGTAGACTACACGACTAATTTATTGGCCCATCATTCGCGGAAATTATTTGCCATCGAGGTGAGTTCACATAGTGGTGAATTTATCATGAAGGACAGCCAGCAACTCGCATGCGTAGTTTGGGAGCCGCAAGGGGTGGCGTTGCCTAAATTCGTACTAGACAGGGAGCGTATTTTTGAGCGGTTGGCCCACTTTGCGGGGAGTAAAGATATTCTCACAGGACAAATTAAATTTGACCAGCGTTTCGCCCTAAAGGGGTCAAACGTGAAGGCAATACGTTCGTTTTTTACAAAGGAGTGTACAGACTTTTTAATGCGTAACCCCTCCTTCCATATGGAGAGCAATGGTATTGCCTTGTTAATTTTCCATAAAGAACGTGTCGCAAGCGTCCAAGAGTTCAAATTGATGGTTAATTTTGCCTTGGATTGGGCAGAACAAATGAGTACGCCATCCGAGTGATTAGAACCACAGAAAAGTGCCGTTATTGATTGCAATAACAATTTAAACCTTTAGCTAACACCTACCAGAGACAATCACATGAGTAACGATTTGAAATCAACAGCATTAGAGCAAATTCATATAAATTTAGGAGCTAAGATGGTTCCATTTGCAGGGTACAATATGCCCGTTCAATACAATGGATTGAAGCTCGAACACGCCGCAGTACGTGAAGCCGCAGGAATGTTTGACGTCAGCCACATGGGGGAATTTTTTGTAACAGGCGCAGACGCTTTAGCGTTCTTACAAAAAGTAACTACGAACGATGTCAGCAAGCTTATCCCCGGAAAGATTCAATACAGCTGTATGCCAAATGAGACGGGTGGTATCATAGATGATTTACTCGTGTATTGTTTTTCGGCAGAGCATTTCTTGCTCGTAGTGAATGCCTCTAACTTGGAGAAAGATTGGAATCATTTACAAGGCTATACGAAAGGCTTTGATGTAGTGCTTGCTAACGAAAGTGATAAGTACAGCTTGCTCGCGGTTCAAGGACCCAAAGCGACATCACTTCTTCAGAAACTTACAAAAGAAAACCTGAGCGAGATTAAGTATTACAATTTCATTGTAGGTGAAATATCAGGCGTTAGCGATGTGATCATTTCGGCAACGGGTTACACAGGATCTGGTGGGTTTGAATTATACGTATCGAACGACCAGGCAGAGAAACTTTGGCATGACGTGATGGAAGCAGGCGAGGAATTCGGTTTAATACCCGCAGGTTTGGGTGCAAGAGATACTTTACGCTTGGAGATGGGGATGTGTCTGTACGGCAATGATATTGATGATTCCACTAGCCCGCTAGAAGCAGGTTTAGGATGGATTACTAAGTTCACTAAGGATTTTGTTTCTTCCGATACGTTCGCACAACAAAAGGAGCAGGGCGTTCAACAAAAGTTAGTTGGTTTTGAAATGATTGATCGTGGTATTCCACGTCAGGGATATGAAATAGCTCATGCAGATGGAGCTATCATAGGAAGAGTTACTTCTGGTACAAACAGTCCTTCTACAGGCAAGAATATTGGTATGGGCTATGTTCCTGTGGAGTTTGCAGCGGTAGGCAGTGAATTTTCCATAGTGATTAGAAATAAGCACATTAAGGCTACCACAGTGAAACTACCTTTTTACAAGAAGTAATAGACCATTGCGTTCTCTGTCGATTAAAGTCCGCTGCCACAGTGCATTGGGCCTGCGGCCATGTAAAATCAGTATTAATTTTTCATAAGAGACCTAATAAGGTATGGTGGTTACACTTTCCTAATAGACCTTTGCGAACTGAATATAACTGCCCATGAAACTTGATAAACTTGACAAACAAATCTTACAATTCCTAGTCAAGGACGCTCGAAAGCCTTTTACCGAGATAGCTAAAGAACTAATGGTCAGTCCTGGAACGATACACGTCAGGGTGAAGAAAATGGAGCAAATGGGTGTGATCAAGAGCACATCAATCTCTGTAGATTACGCTAAACTTGGGTTTGGGTTTATAGCCTATGTAGGTCTGTTTACTTCAAGGTCTTTAGCTTCTCCTGAAATTATTGTAAAACTTCGCGAGATTCCAGAGGTCACAGTAGCACATTTAGCCACCGGTAAGTATGGCATTTTTTGTAAGATAAGATGTAAGGATGCCTCTCATGCGAAAGATGTGATTTTCAAAATCAACGATGTAGAAGGTGTTGAAAACACAGAAAGCATGATCAGCTTGGAAGAGAGTATAAATTCTAACGCTGGACTAATGGAGCTTTTTATCAATGAGTAAACAGTAAAGCGTTACCAAACAAAAAGGGGCCGTTTCCATTATGGGAACGGCCCCTCTTTAGTGGTCAGCTCAGGTTTGCGACTTAATAATACGCGGGACGTCTCACACCGCTAAAGTGCTTTGCCAAACGTAAAACTTGTCTACTGTATCCGTATTCATTGTCATACCAAACGTAAACCACAATAGATTTTCCATCTGAAGAAATCTGCGTTGCGTTGACATCAAAAATACTTGGACAAGGATTACCTACAATATCGCTAGAAACCAGTTCATTAGAGCTGTTGTAGTGTATTTGCTCCACTAAAGCACCTTTCAGAGCGGCCTCCTTCATGGACGCATTGAGTGCATCTAAAGAGGTGGCATTGTTAAGCTGTAGATTTAAAATGGCTAGAGATCCGTTTGGCACAGGTACCCGTATGGCACTTGAAGTTAGCTTTTCTCCTAATCCAGGTATGCACTTATCTACAGCCTTACCTGCACCTGTTTCAGTAATGACCATATTCATAGCTGCCGCACGACCTCTGCGGTATTTGCTATGCATGTTGTCTACTAGATTTTGGTCGTTTGTGTAAGCGTGTATCGTCTCTAAATGTCCTCTTTCAATTCCGTAGGTGTCATTAATAACTTTTAAGACAGGTGAAATAGCATTTGTGGTACAGCTTGCGGCACTAATGATCTTATCCTTTTTACGATCAAGGGTATGCTGGTTTACACCATGGACAATGTTCTTCATTTCCTTACCCGGTGCAGTGAGTAGTACTCTTTCAATTCCCTTACCATCCAGGTGTGTGCTTAAGGCAGTATGGTCTCTGAATGCTCCTGAATTATCTATGAGCAAAGCATTGCTGATGCCATACTTTGTATAATCTGCTGTTGTTGGGTCAGGAGTAGCGATAAAGTATACGGGTCTTCCATTAATGATTAGAGCTAGATTCTGCTCGTCCACTTGAACACTTCCTGAAAACGCTCCATGCACAGAATCAATTTTCAATAGTGATGCACGTTTATGCAGACTTTCTGAATCTATTTTTCTTACGGCAACGGCCCTTAGTCTCAATTGTTTTCCGCTTCCTTCTTGGGCAATGAGTTCTCTTGCGAGCAGTCTACCAATCCGGCCAAACCCAAAAAGGACAACGTCTCGAGGTTGTTGCTTTTGAGTTTTAAAAAATTCGCTCATGTTGTCAATGATGAACTCTTCACAGCTTTGTTCTGTGGAGGTCCAGTCATGAGTTAATCGGCCAATATCTAGTCGTGCATATTCAATCGCCGTCTTTTTTAGGGTTTGAAGCATCTCGAGGGAGTCCTCGATATTAATGCTCTTTCCGACAAAATCTTTGGCGTATTGATGTAGTTCTAAAACTTGACTAGCGCTGGTGTCAATCAACTTATTTCTGAACATGACAATTTCGATGCCTCTGTTGTAAAATAATTCATGAACACAAGCGCTAAGGTCAACCGCAAGTCGTTCATTACGAATTCGTGCAGCTACTTTTTGGGAATACTCTTTCTGAGAAAGCATAGGTTAAAATTGGTGGTTCTTCGGTAAAGTTACATAAGATAGACAGCTTAAAAAACAACATTTTATACATTTTAAAACGCACTTGGTCAGGTGCTTAGTCTTTCAATTGGGTGTGTAATTTAGACACTTAGTACACGTGTGATTTCTTATTATTGATTTGTATAGAGAAAAGTAATCTGCCGGTGGCGAGAGATACAGCATAACCCATAACTTGAACTACTATAATTCTTGCCGATCATGTTAACTACATTCTCCAAATATCATGGCGCTGGGAACGACTTTATCTTGTTTGATAACCGCTCCTCCGTTGTTTCACTCTCTAGGTTGACTATAGCGACATTGTGCGATAGAAAGCTTGGGATAGGGGCGGATGGCTTGATGCTTCTTGAAAGCCCGCAGGTAGAAGGTGATCATTTTTACATGACGTATTATAATTCAGATGGTCTGCCAAGTTCTATGTGTGGTAATGGAGGTCGTTGCATAGCGCGCTTCGCAAAGGATCTTGGGTTCAAGGATGTTATTCTGAAGTTTCATGCTATTGACGGTCCGCACTGGGCCAAAGTATGCGATAATTCAGTTGAATTGGCCATGACGAGTGTACTCGCTATAGAGCAACAATTCGGAGGTTATTTTGTGGATACGGGTTCGCCTCACCATGTTGAATGGTCTACACATGATAAGAATTTTCGTGATAAAGCAAGAGCAAAGCGTAACGAATACGGTAAAGAGGGCGTTAATGTCAATCACTTGGAATATAAAGATGAAGTCCTTCACATACGGACTTTTGAACGCGGCGTCGAGGATGAAACACTCGCGTGCGGAACGGGTGCGGTTGCCTCCGCAATGGTAGCGGTCAGTCAAGGAAAGACTACATCCCCAGTAACGCTTCAGGCTTTAGGTGGACAGCTAACGGTATCATTCGATGGAACGGGACCCTTTAAAAATGTAATTCTACAAGGACCTGCGGTATTTGTATTTAATGGTACCATAGATTTATGATTAACGTCAAAGGAATAGGCCACCTCCGGGCGCCAGAAATATCAGATTTGAATGCACTGTATGCATTAGAAAACGAGCCAGACTTGTGGTATCTCGGACATTCCAAAGAGCCATGGAGTAAAGTTGTATTGCAGCGTTACTTGGTGAATCAACCAGGCTCGTTGTTACGAGATGGCCAACTCCGTTTGATCTTAGATCATGATGGAGAACTGATCGGAGCATTTGATCTATATGATTATGACCCTTTTGCTCGCAAGGCTGGCGTTGGGTTAGTGTTGAGTCCGGCACACCGAGGTAAAGGTTGGTCTTCCTTAGCATTGAAAGCATTTGAGAATTATGCTTTCGGAACCTTAGGGTTGAATAGTCTGTTTGCCATAGTGCCTTCGAAAAATATTCCATCTCAATCCTTATTTTCTTCAGGATGTTACAAGCTTGTTGGGGAATTGGCAGACTGGGTTATGCGTGACGGCAAAATGGAGAAAGCATTGTTTTATCAGAAAGTATTGAAATGAAAAAAGGCATTGTTTGGTTGTTTGGGATCCTGATCCCTTCAGCACTTATCTATATTGTTTGGCTTGGCTACGGAGTATTGTTCGAGCCAAACGTTAATAAAGATGTAGCACCGTATACCTTGTATGTTAAAGAAGGTATAAGTGTCCATGCTGTTTATGCCCAGTTATTAAGTGACGAAGTTTTAGACGAGCCAGAGGGTTTTCTTTTGATAGCCAACCGCAAAGGCTTAGAATTTCCAAAACCAGGACACTATATCATTACAGAAGACATGTCAAGTAACAGTGTCGTTAATATGTTTATGGCTGGTTTACAAATTCCAGTGAAGGTCACCTTTACGGGGGCTTCCTCTTTAGCTGAAGTAGCAGGTAAGCTCGCTGTACAATTAATGCAGGACAGTTCTAGCGTATTACGAGCATTAGAGTCTCCGCGGAAAGGTTGGGAAGGAGATATGAGTTTAGGTGCTTATTTACCTGATACTTATGAGTTCTTTTGGAATGCTGGACCAGAAACTATAGCAGAGAAAATCTATCAAAATACGATTGAGTTTTGGACACCTTCACGGATTCTACTCGCAGAGGAATTGGGTCTCACTCCAGCTGAGTTAGGTACGTTGGCTTCTATTGTAATGAAGGAGAGTCACAAACCAGAAGATCGGCCACTGGTCGCTAGATTGTATTTGAATAGATTGGATAAGGGAATGAAATTACAAGCAGACCCCACGGTGATTTATGCGTTGCAGCGTAAATCCCCGGGAATCCAGGTAAGGAGAGTTCTGCGTAAGGATTTAAAAATAGTGGACCCATTCAATACCTATTATATAAAAGGTTTACCTCCAGGTCCTATCTGTGTACCTGAGAAAGAGGCTCTCTTAGCCGTTTTAAACGCACCGTTACACGACTACCTCTATATGTGTGCTGATCCAGACAAAATAGGCTATCACGCGTTCGCTAATAGCTACAATGAACATTTACGGAATCAACGTAAGTGGACCAGGTATTTAAATAGACAAAACATCTACAGATAAAAAAATCCCGACCTAGCAGCTCGGGATTTTTTTGATGTACTATGCTCGGCTTGGGTTTTATGAATAGAAGTAAGGGTGTGAAAAAAAAACACCCCCGCCTCTCCAAGGAGAGTACGAGGGTGAAAAAAAAGCGGTGTTAAGACCTACTCGACGATCAGTCGCTGTACGTCTGTTCCTGAAGGCGTGATTGCTTCAACTAAATACAAACCAGATGCCCATCCAGTGGTCTCTATTTGGAATGTATTCATGCCTTCACTACCGTGAACGCTCATAGTCGTCATCAATTGGCCTTGTATATTTCTAACGGTAATGCGCACGTCAGCCTCTTGTTGGAAGGAAATAGGTAATTGCGCCATACCTGAGGTAGGGTTTGGATGGATGTTACCCACCCCAATGTGATACTCTAGTTCTTCTTCGCCGATAACATATACCTTAGTATTATCAACTGCCTTGTAGAAACAGAAATCATCAATTCCCCATCCCGCCTTGTTAATGGTTTCATCTGATCCAAAGCGGAACCTAAATATTGCATTACGCGCGGTATCTACACCGATGTTTATGCGGGCTTGTTCCCAACCGTTACTTACACCAGTCCATCCCGGATTATAAACATCTAATGAGGTTACAAAAGAGGTATTGAACCATGTGGCACCAAATAAGTTTGTTCCTACCGTGTACCAACTAATACCACCATCAAAAGTGATATCTATTGATCCCCCATCGTGGTATATTTCCGTAGAGAATGCATGTAAGAATTCATAGGTATATACCTGTCCAGAGTCTAACTTAAATACAGGAGTATATAGTGAAGATGAATCACGCTTCCCGTAATCAGCATCTAAATCAGTTACCCATGCGTTTGTCCCTGAGGCTGCAGCGATAAGGGGAGCATGTGATGGAGCACCCATTTCCCAGCGTGTATTCCCATCTTTTACGAACGTATTGTAAGTCACCCATGGTGCTATTGCTGGATCATCAAAGTTGTTACAGTATGAACTGTCGACACCCATGTCAATTTTATCCAAAACAATAATATCTGCACAAATGAGGTCATCCGTAGGTAAGTTATCTGGCTTACTATCTGGTAAGCTCGTTCTTACACATACATTATGTAAACCGCTTGAAGGGCTGATCCAATCTGCGTCAAACTCGTACGATCTTGTTTTTCTTGGAATCAATGGTGGATTGAAAACGACTTGTTCAGGACTAGACCATGTGGTACCACCATCTACAGAGAATTCAACCATACAGCTGTCTAAAAGTTTAGCTCCCGTATTTTTAATGGCAGTCATTAAATGGTTGTTTTGATCAGGTACTGGTAGATATTCTACTGTTGTAACATTTACCGGAGCTGCACTGTTTTGTGGTGGAATATAGACTTCTACTTTATCAAGGTTCCATCCGTCTTTGTTCCCACCTACTGTTTTTAGTTGAGCACGTAAGATGAGCGGCGCGGCAGAAAAATTCCATGCGGATAAAGGCCATATACTTGTCGTTTGTCCAACATTACCTATCCATGCACTTCCGGAACTAGCAGTTCCTGTGTTGTACCAATTTGTAGAGACGACATTTTGAGGATCCCAAAATCCCAAGTTATTCCACTGTCCATTACCTTGAAACTCGATAATCGCAATGTCACCTGTATTGAGATCAATGTCGTGCGTTAAGCGTAGTTCTGCTCCAGCAATGGTGTCAAATCCAATAAAACGTGGAAAGTAAATGAATTCTTCAACACCACCAGGAACGTTACCATTCACTCTGGTACCGTATCCTTTGTTTCCGCCTAGCGCATTAATAACCCCAGGTTTCCATAAGTTAAGATCGCCAGCAACGAAGAAACCACTAGTGTCTCCTGCGGCACAACTTTCAAAATCTTCAGCAAAACCTGATTGAATGAAAAGCTCCGGCCATCCTGCTGAAGTGGTGAATGAGCTATCATTCCAGCTGTGTGTATCACCTGATTTAGTGGTCCAAGCAAATATCTCAAAGGATCCTGTGGGCCACGCTACTGTGTTTGTATTGTCAATCGCATTTCCCATCGTTCCCGCACCAATCGCTGTTGAACTGGTATACGTATAGGTGGTACTTATTCCAGCATTTACGCCACAAGTTGGAGTCACCGTATAGGAGATGGGGATATTGGATTGGCTGTTCTTTCCGAAATTTCTTAGCTTAACCTGTACCTTTTTACCAGCTGGCCCGCCTACTAAATTTATACGTGCTCCAGGAGCAATTATATGATCTACTCCAACGTCAACATTTTTTTTATCGAAAATCGCAATATCATCAAACCCAATATCAGCACCTATACCAAACCCTGATTTTTGGGCAATAAATCGGAGTTTCACCGTTTTACCTGCTTGAGAACTTAGATCAACTTCGTAAAATGACCAATTGTCCTTTTCATCGGTTAGTTTAGTTGTATAGGGTGTCATCGGATTGGTCCAATTATTTTCACCATCCTTAATCCATTGAACACGAATAGCCCCGATATCGGCACCAAACATGTGGTGACGAAATTGAAGTACAGGGTTAGTCATACCTGTAAGATCTAAACATTTAGAGACTAAAGTTGCAGAGGCGGGGGAGGTTCCATAATCTCCTTCTGTAACGAGATAATTACCATATCCACTTTTATCACTCAAAGGACCTGATCCAACTGTGGGTGTATATCCAGTTCCAACCATAAACGCAAACTCACCAGTTGAACTGGCAGGTGAGGCAGAGAATACAGTATTAGAGAATGTTCCTGCATTTAATGGTGTATTATTTCCTGGTGTAGTGGCCGCATCATCTAAATCCAATACGTAAGGGAATGAAGAATGGGGTTGTTCGTGTACAATACGAATTGGCCCTATGGTGTCATTCGTATATATGGTATCTCCAGGCTGTTCAACGTAGACCTTGATGTCATATATACCGTAACCGCTCAAGTCTGGACCTGTAGCGAATGAGAAAAAGGTAGAATCACCTAATTCAAGTACTTTATTGGTGATATACTCCGTGTGGGTTTGATTCGTGGTGTTACCCGCAAGATTTGTGTATTCAAAATCCCATGTTACCGGTACACTATCTAAGTTGTTACAACCATTGTTTTGAATCCAAAGATCAATCAGCTCATTGTTAGAATAAGAACAGAATCCATTCTCAGGATTAAATACATTTCTAAGGGCTACTTCGAACGGGTTAGGCTCATAAACACGAATGTTATCGAGCGCTATATCACCTTTTAGAGCGGTTCCTCTATTTCCTGAGAAACGTAATCTAACATAGTCACCAGTGATGTCATTCAGTGAGACGGAGAATGTTCTCCAAGGATCTGTCGATTTGGATTGTTGTTGGTAGTCAATTCTCGCAAGACCTGTGTAGGCACTGGTATTGAATCCCGTATCAGCGGTAACTGCAAGAAAATCTACGTGTGCGCCATACATGTGGTAATCAAATTCAAGTAAAGCACAGCTGTAGTTGCTGAGGTCGATACATGGAGTGATCATGTGGGCTTTATGATTGCTGGTGCCTTGATCAGCTTCCGTGTATATATATTTCCCTAAACCACTAGGAGAAGAATCTCCGTCAGGCCCGGTTAAGTTGGTCGATGTGCTCCCTGTGCGAATGGCCCAGGCATATCCTATGGTGTTTTCATTAGGAATTACCTTGTAATTCTGACCAGTTGGTGGGTTTTGATCAGGGAAGTTACCACGATGACTGGTTCCAGATGATCCTGATCCCGTTCCGGATAACCAAAATAAGGGATTATCAAAATCTTGTTCCAATGGCAACAGGGTCGAATAAGGAAAAGAAGTTTGCGTTGATACTCCACAAATTGGTGGTAGTGCTGGATCTCTCCAAAACTTATAACTTTGAGAAGGTGCTGATTCCAGTGGATCTCTGACCACATTAGGACAGGCACAGTCAAATATTCTTACGAACCATTCTATGGTGTCATTTACACCTATTGCACCAAAAGAGTAGGCGTAAATTGAAGAATCAGGACAACTTGAACTCGTTCCTGCGGTCATTAATGAATCTGTCCAAGTGCCCCAAGAGGTAGCACTGTAGTCATAACGACGAAAATAGATACGCAAGCTATCTACACCGATATTGTCTTTTCCCTCAACGCGAACGTTTTGAGTTGGCATGTAGCGTGCACCTATAGGTTTTGCTTGTGGATTAATTCCAACCCAATCTAACGTGGGTGGTTCTAATTCACAGGGCGCACCTTCGATCATAAGATTATCAACAAACCAACCCGCTAATCCGCTTGGAGAAGGAGTACCAGTTTTGTTATTCATGATGAAGCGGATTTTACACTGTGCAAATCCGTTTTGCGTATTTGTAGCGTCATACGCCCCTAAATAAGTACTCAGGTCGAATGTTTCTCGCGCCCACCAAGTATTGGCAGGAGTTACGCCAGTATTGCTGTTTCCGATTGTTGGACCTTGCCAATAAGGAGATAATAATGCGGAAGGATAAGATAATTCATTGAACCAGCCTTGGGAACTAAACTGAGGCGATCCACCTTGATATTCCGCACCAGTAAGGTTAACCCACGTCGTTCCGTTGTCTCTAGACATTTGAATGGTCCCTTTTTGGATGTATCTGATCTTACAGATTTGATCGAAAGTAAATCGAACGTTAGTGTATCCTATGGTGGTGAAATCATCCGTTTCAAAAATGATGGAATCATTCGCAAAACATTGCGTGTGAAATGATCGAGTACCTGAGGTTTTTAAAAATGTGGTGTCATTCCAAGAACGCGTTGCATTCGTTGAATCCGTATTGAAATTTGCTGCGATTGAATCTGCCGATAGCGTTCCATCGAAGTTTTCGGTGAAAACCGTATCGATTGGTGGAGCGAATTGAGCAAATGCTGAGGGTGCAGCAACAACAAAAAGGAGTGCAGCTAGTAAGCTTTTCTTCATTTTAATGCGTTTGTGTTAACCTAGTTTCCAAGGGTGTTTACAAATATATAAAAATGAAGATACGCCCGACTTGTAAGTCTCTAAAAGTGATACATGAATGAACGACCGATTTAAGGAACAAATCAACGTGTTATTTTACGTTGAAATAGAAGATGCGTTTACCCTCAAGATAAAGCTCCAGTAGATCTTCTCTTTGTACTGGTCCAACACCAGCTGGAGTCCCCGTAAATATAAGATCCCCGGTTTTTAACGTGAAGTATTTCGATACATGGGAGATGAGTTCGTCCACAGAAAATAACATCTGATTAGTGTTGCCTTCTTGCACTTTTTTACCGTTGATATCGAGATAGAAATCAATGTTGTTTATGTTCTTTTTAAGGCTTTCTAGACTAAAAAAATTAGATACTGCCGCAGATCCGTCAAATGCCTTTGCTTTTTCCCAGGGTAGTCCATTTTTTTTACAATCTTCTTGAACATCCCTTGCCGTGAAATCGATACCTAAAGCAATTTCACTATAATACTTGTGTGCAAATCGGGGTTCAATATGCTTACCAAGTCTATTTATTTTTACAACAACTTCAATTTCATAGTGAACGTCATTGCTGTGCTCAGGAATGAAAAAGGGATGCTTTTTTAGTAAAACAGCAGTGTCAGGCTTAAGGAAAACAACAGGTTCTTGTGGAATTGGGTTGTTTAGCTCTTCAGCATGCTTTGCGTAATTTCTACCTATGCAAATGATCTTCATATTAATTAGGCCTTGTTGAATTCTCGGAGGCGGATCGAGGTCAGTACTTTCTTTGTATAAAGTGGGAAATCTGCATTTTGAATCCAAGAAAAATAGCCTGGATTTTCCGTGAGAACGCTTTTAACCGTTTGACCTCTGTATTTTCCAAAAGTGAAGATCTCAACATTGTGCTCATCATAAGCGATGAATCCGGCGAAATCAGCTACTTTTTGACGGTTTGAGAAATCAGCAAGGAATTCCATGTTATTCTCCAATTCGTCATATCGCTCTATCTGAGCTTTCAAGACTTCGTAGGTTGCTAGAACATCTGCTTCTGCAGTGTGGGCATTCTCTAAGGATGCATTACAATAGAATACGTAGGCTGCACTTAACGTTCGCTGCTCCAGCCTGTGAAAAATATTCTGTACATCAACCGCTCTTCGTTTACCCATATCAAAATCAATCCCGGCTCTGAGAAATTCCTCTGCTAATAGGGGGATGTCAAATTTATTACTATTAAATCCGGCGAGATCACTGTCCGATATTAAAGTGTAGACCTCTTGCGCTATGTCCGCAAAAATAGGCTCATGGTCAACATCTTTATTATATATACCGTGAACATTAGAAGCGCCTGTTGGAATAGGAATCGTGGGGTTCACCCTCCAAGTATGAGTCTCTTCGATATGATCAGGATGTACTTTGTGAATACAGATCTCTACAATTCGGTCATTAGTGACGTTTACACCAGTGGTTTCTAAATCAAAAAAACACATTGGACGTTGTAGGTTGAGCTTCATAGTTATGGGTATAAGACAATTCTAAACAAAAAAAAGACCGCCCTAAGGCGGTCTTATAAAAGTACACTATCTGATTGTAAACACAGGTTTTAAATCTCACGATTTAAATCCCAAGCTTCGAGGTATTCTGCAACACGCTTCACGAACATACCTCCTAACGCACCGTCTACAGCTCTATGGTCATAACTATGACTTAAAAACATTTTGTGACGTACAGCAATCATATCACCTTCTGGCGTTTCTACCACAGCAGGTTTTTTCTGAATGGCTCCTGCAGCCATAATGGCTACTTGAGGTTGGTTGATGATAGGGGTACCCATCACATTACCAAAGGTACCTACGTTAGTGAGCGTGTAAGTTCCTCCAGATACTTCGTCTGGCTTCAAGGCATTGTTTCGTGCACGATTAGCGAGATCGTTTACAGCTTTTGTTATTCCCAGAAGACTTAGTTGGTCTGCATTTTTAATAACAGGCACAATCAAGTTTCCAGAAGGAAGTGCTGCTGCCATTCCCACGTTAATATTCTTGTGCTTGATAATGTTCGTACCATCGATACTTACGTTAATCATAGGAAAGTCTTGTATGGACTTTATGATCGCTTCCATAATTATAGGTGTGAATGTTATTTTCTCACCATGCTTCTTTTGGAATTCATTTTTGACTTTGTTTCTCCACTGAACCACTTTTGTAAGATCTGCTTCAACAAAACTTGTCACGTGCGGAGATGTTCTGACAGAATTTACCATATGATCAGCAATCAGCCTACGCATCCTGTCCATCTCGATGATTTCATCTCCCGCGGAAGGGATAACGGCAGGAGCGGTTCTTGGGGCTTCTGTCTTGGCAATGGGTGCAGCTACAGCTGATTTAGCTGCTGGAGCAGTGGCAACAGGTTGGGGTTTTCCAGAAGCAATGTAAGCAAGAATATCTTTCTTCGTTACTCTGCCTTCCTTTCCGGTTCCGCTAATAACGTCCAATTCTGACTGACTTATACCCTCTTCCTTCGCCATAGCGCGGACGAGTGGCGAATAGAAACGTCCCTTAGATGATTTGACGATATCCCCGGAGCCAGTTATTGATGTTACTGCACTGGCTACTTGTTGCTCAATTTCTACTGCAGCTTCAGGAACTGACTCTTTAACTGGAGTCACTGGAGTAGGTGAACTATGGGCCTCTTCATTGGTTTCAATAATAGCAATAGCGGTTCCCACTTGTGCAACATCATTTACATCTGCAATGATTTTTACTAGGGTTCCGCTTACGGGTGAAGGAACTTCACTGTCGACTTTATCTGTTGCGACTTCCACGACACTTTCTTCAGCCTCTATGGCATCACCAACGTTTTTCAACCAAGTAGTGATGGTCGCTTCTGCAACGGATTCACCCATCTTGGGCAGGATTAATTCAAACTGAGCCATTGAATCTATAGGTTTATGAGCCCTAATTTACGGCAAAATGTCCGCTATTCCGCGTTCTAAAACTTTTTGCTTAATTGTATCAAGTACAGTAGGTCTTGACGCAGGCGTGCCTCTATTGCATAATTTTCAACAATAGCCCTTGCATTTTGCATATAGTCCAATTCTACGGGAAGAACACTGCATATGTCAAAAATGGGAGGGGGTAAGGGAGGTACATTAAATTTTTCAGAAAGTGATCTCGAGTAACCAACTAAGGATCGTTTACCCGTTAAAACATCCGCAGAATAGCGAATCCATAACTTCCAGGCGTTAAATCTTCCTGTTGCAATGGCGAAAACTAACGTAAGCGGTGCTAGAGTAATCAAAAGTGAAGTTGCTGTTATTTCAAATACCCTGCGCTGTCGTAAATATTGAGGATCAGCAGTCTGCTGAGATTTTCGATAGGTTTCTCCTTGCGTTAGGCTGCTGTCTGAGCCAATAATATATTTATTTTCAGGCAGGAGTGACTTTACTGAAGTCTGCTCGCCTAGTGAGGTGAGTATCCCTATTAATCGTTGGTTAGAAACCTGTGAAATATCTACAATGAGCTCGTTAATTCTATGTAAATGAACTAATGCTTTAAGCTTCAATAACCAATCTTCATTATCGAATTTTGGTTCCTCTTCCCAATAAAAAGAAGGTGTAATACCGCTCGCGTGAAGAATGTCATCAAGAGCGGTTTTACTCGACTTTGCTCCAAAAAATAAAATACGCGGTTGTTTGGGGGCACCTTCAAACATAGACTTACCAGAGACAACGGAAAGAACAGCCCTCCAGCCAAGCATTGCGGAGAGACCACCTAAAGCACCTAACATCAAAAGCGCTCTGGAAAAGCGAAGCTCCTCAGGCAGCAGGCCATAGAAAAATCCCAAAATCAGGGTAGTTGCGATCATAGATCTTACCATCACTATTGGGCGGTTGTTTTTGAAGTAGACTCCACTTAACCATAGGCCGAACAACCAGGCAAGCACGTAGGATCCTTGAATAGTATAAGTGTAGAGAT
>Ga0209384_1000195_pt1 | contig 42681 bp, 43 predicted proteins | sample CoawatmetaG05DNA_FD_187511 | JGI IMG/M metagenome (GOLD analysis project Ga0209384, IMG submission 187511) | Marine microbial communities from the West Antarctic Peninsula - Coastal water metaG058-DNA (SPAdes) (version 2) | ecosystem: Environmental > Aquatic > Marine > Coastal ... | reverse complement strand
ATAAATTTGTTGTCGTTTAGCTCTGCGGTTACGTAAGCTAACCTGGTGCTAAATACACCCCGAATACCGGTAATTTCTTTGTAGACCTTGTCGCTAACCAGATGAGCTAAATCTCTAATCTGAGCCTTAGTGCCGGTCACCCGATGCTTAAATACCGTTTTTTGTGCGGTGACATCAAGTAGACTAAAGCTCAATTCTATTTTGCCTTCTGAGTCTTTTAAACCACCAATAATTAAATACTCACTGCCCAACAACCGCCAATCGCGATAATAAACATCATCTATATTTTGCGGGAACGCCAGCATATTTTGTCTGGGAATAGTTTTAAATAAACCACTGCGCAAAAGATCAGATTCCACAATTGCACTAATATCTTCTAATACCTGTATGCCATTTGTCGACATTGGTGCTACCGCGATCATCGTCGGCTTATCATTGCCCTGTGTAACACGAATAACTAGCTCGGCCCAAGCTGCCACTGGTGTAAAAACTAACACCATTGCAACGACAATGATGTGGAAGATTTTTGTTGTCATTAACGATCTAAATAACATTGGGGCTCCGTGGATTATAATCTAAGATCTTGAGGGCTAAACGCCACATCAACTTGACGAAATTTCTTTTCAAACAAAACTGGTGACATGCTTTGAAGTTCAATAAATTGGTCAACCTTAAAGGCTGCCTGCTCTACTGATCGGTCAAAAGCACTGTCGCCACTTGATTTCAAGACGGTCACCCCAACGATACGGCCTGTTGGAACAAGCTGTAATCTTATTGTGGTTTCCATCTCTCGTCTCGCACTAGGCGGACGGTTCCAGTTTTCTGACAATCTTCGTTGAATTAGCTGACGATAACTATTAGCGGCTATTTCGTCCTCTTGCGCATTAATCAAAGACTGCTCTGCTGCAATAGCATCAGCAAACTCATTTTCGATCAGCTGTCGCTGTCGTTCTGCCTCTTCTAAACGCTTTTTTTCAGCCAGCGCTCGTTTTTCAGCCGTCAAACGTTCTTGCTCTTTTCGATCATCTTCCGCTTTACGCCGTCGCTCCTTTCCCGCTTGTTCTTTTCGTTTTTCATTCTCAAGACGCTTTTGTTTTTCTCGCTTTTTCTGTGCAGTATTGTTGACCGGCGACTTTTTGGATTTATCAACGGCTTTTTTCTTAGGAGCCAGTTGAACCAACTTAGCTTCAATATACTGAGGCTGAATGACTATCTGCTGTGTCATTGGCTGCCAGCCGATGACGAGAGCCCACAGCACTAGCCCGTGCACAGTCAAGCTAAAGAGAATGCCTATACCATAGCTCAGGGAATCTCTCATATTACTGGCGAGAAGGTTCCGTAACGAGGCCTACCGAAGAAGCACCAGACAACTGTAACTCACTCATCAACTTAACCACGGAACCATAGTCAACGTTGGCATCACCCCAAACAAGTACCGGGGTCTGTGGCTTCTGACGGAGGACTTTAGCAACGCGATCTTTGACGTCTCCTAGGGATGTCGCGACGTTATCACCCTTTTGATCAACCCAATAACTGCCATCACTTTTAATGGACACGATAAAAGGCTCTTGCTCTTTGGTATCCATAGGCGCTGAATTAGCCGCAGGCAACTCAACCTTAACGCCTTGCATCAATAGTGGCGCGGTAATCATAAACACGACCAACAGTACGAGAGTCACGTCAATGTAGGGAACAACATTGATTTCTGCGACTAATTTACGTTTTACTCTTTTACGCTTTAACAACCTAGCCTCCTAAAGTCGATGCTTGTTATCGCGAATGAACTTGACGATGCAAAATACTCGAAAACTCATCAGAGAAAGTTTCGTAGCTGCTATTAAGAGCCTCAACCTTCGCTGCATAACGATTGTAGGCAATGACAGCTGGAATGGCTGCGAAGAGCCCCATCGCGGTAGCAATAAGGGCCTCAGAAATGCCAGGAGCAACTGTTGCCAGAGTAGCCTGCTGCACCATGGCCAGCCCCCTAAATGAATTCATAATGCCCCAAACTGTGCCAAACAAGCCGATGTAAGGGCTAACTGAGGCGACGCTGGCTAAGAAAGGTAGGTTTATGCTTAACTTCTCATCCTCTCGGGACAGGGCAACACGCATTGCCCGATCAGTCCCTTCCATCACGGCATCTGGGTCTGCTTTATCTGATTGAGACAGCCGGCTGAACTCTCTAAAGCCCGCACGAAACACATTTTCGATACCATCGGTCACCCCTAGCTCTTTGGCTTTTTCCGTGAGCTCGTGATAATAATCAGCCAAATCGATACCCGACCAGAACGTGTCTTCAAATAGTTTAAAGCTAGTCTGAGCATTATTAAGGAAGAGTCCCCGTTGCACTATCATTACCCAAGACATCACTGAAGCGACCAAAAGTATCACCATCACAGCCTGAACTAACACACTGGCATTCATTATTAACGCAAGTATCGATAAATTTTCTTCGTTCACAAATCTAAACTCCAATCTGGCTAGTGAGATGCTGAAACATGGCCTTGGGAATCGCCGCAGGGCGTTTATTGTCAGCTTTAATGCAGGCTACTCTGACAGAGCCTTCAACCAGCAGTTGATCACCGAGGTATACTGCTTGGGACATTGAAAATGTTACTTTTGTCAAACCTGTTAACTTTGCCGAAACTACAATCTCATCGTCAAGCCTTGCCGGTTTGTGATATTTTAATTGTAAATCGTGAACCACCAATTGCAATCCATCAAAGAGCGCGACTTTACCGTAACCAAGACTGCGCATATATTCGGTTCGCGCGCGCTCCATAAATTTCAAGTAGTTGGCATAATAAACAATACCGCCGGCATCAGTGTCTTCAATATAGACACGCATTGGCACACTAAATTCAGTCATCCATGATATCCATCTGCTGCTGAATTCGTTTAGGGCTTTTAAGACCAAAATGCTCGTAGGCCATTCGTGTTGCCATTCGACCCCGAGACGTTCTCATTAAATAGCCCTGCTGAATCAAATAGGGCTCAATGACATCTTCTATGGTGCCCCTCTCTTCACTCAGCGCTGCCGCCAGACTATCAACCCCAACTGGCCCACCATCGAACTTCTCTATTAAGGTAAGTAGTAATCGTCGATCAAGGTGGTCAAATCCACTTTTATCAACATTTAACATGTTCAACGCCGCATCAGCGACCGACTTGGTAATTATGCCATCTGCCTTCACTTCAGCATAGTCACGAACCCGGCGTAGTAGTCGATTAGCAATGCGCGGCGTACCCCGCGCACGGCAAGCGATTTCGCGAGCGCCCTCGTCGTCTATTTTGACATTGGTAATGCTGCTGGCTCTCTTGACGATACTACCCAAGTCTTCCTCTGAGTAAAACTCAAGTCTTTGCACGATGCCAAATCTGTCTCTCAAAGGAGAGGTAAGTAAACCTGCACGAGTCGTCGCGCCAACTAACGTAAAAGGAGGTAAATCTAACTTTATTGAACGCGCGGCAGGCCCTTCTCCGATCACGATATCTAATTGATAGTCTTCTAACGCGGGATACAGAATTTCCTCGACCACAGGGCTCAAACGGTGAATTTCATCAATAAATAACACGTCGCCAGACTCAAGATTAGTTAGCAACGCTGCAAGATCGCCGGCTTTTTCAAGCACGGGACCAGACGTAGTTTTAAGGTCTACCTGCATTTCATGGGCGATGATATGTGCCAAGGTAGTTTTACCCAACCCTGGCGGGCCAAAAACCAATGTGTGGTCAAGCGGCTCCGATCGCCTGCGAGCCGCCTCAATAAAGATCTCCAGTTGCTCCTTAACTACCGGCTGGCCTACGTATTCATCTAGAGTTACAGGCCTCAAGGCACGGTCATAACGCTCTTCAGAGGCAGAAATATCGGGTGAAATTAAGCGATCAGGCTCTATCATTGGGTAGCATCTCAAGGTTAGCTACAAGCATACAGTGGTGCCGTTATTTTTTCACTAGGGGCGCAATGGAATGTATCGGATTTATGCTCTAAAGCAGCCTATCTTGACACCATATTTTTTAGTGCGCGCCTAATCAGCTGCTCTGTACTTGTTATCTCTTCATCGGACACACGACTAATCATCTTAGCGGCGTCCTGAGGCTTGTAACCCAGTGCGGTCAAGGCACTTTCCGCCTCCTGCTTAATATCGGGGTGCTCACCTCCCGTCGCACTTCCAAAGTCGTTAACCTGGGCAACATCAACTTTATCACGCATTTCAATCACTAATCGTTCAGCCGTCTTTTTACCTACCCCAGGTAATTTAACTAGGGTTGCAATATCGTTGTTATGCACTGCTAGTGCAAACTCACCTGCAGACATTCCAGACAGGATTGCCAACGCCATTTTGGGGCCAACACCATTAACCTTAATTAACTGTCGAAATAGTGCCCTCTCTTCCAGGGTCGCAAAACCAAATAAAAGCTGTGCATCTTCACGAACGACAAAATGGGTATGCAATGTGACTGCGCTCCCGATCTCTGGGATCTCAAAAAAGGTCCCTAGAGACACTAGCACCTCATAGCCGATACCCTGTACGTCAACCAGCAGATCCGGAGCTTGCTTGGCTATAATGATGCCTTTAATTTGTCCGATCATATTGTATAAATCTCTTCTATTGGTAGCTGAATATTATTTAAGTCTACCACGTGCAAACCCAGTTACCCCGCTACTGGCAAAGACTGCCTGAGAACGCATGCTATGACTATGACAGATCGCCACGGCCAGTGCGTCAGCGGCATCTTCGGAGGGAGACTGAGGTAATTTTAAGAGCTGGGTAACCATCATCTGGACTTGCTTTTTATCAGCTGCGCCCGTCCCTACCACGGCTTGTTTAACACTTCTGGCTGAATATTCTCCAACCTTTAAGTCCGCATTGACGCCTGCCACTATAGCCGCCCCCCGAGCCTGGCCAAGCTTCAGCGCTGCTCGTGGATCTTTTGCAAAAAACACCTCTTCAATCGCCATCTGCTCTGGATTGTATTCACCGATAATCTGACTGACGCCATCAAATATTATTTTCAATCGATCGGGAAGTGACTTTTCGGGCAACCGAATAATACCGCTAGTGACGTATTTTAGTTTGCCACTCTTAAAGTCAATTATTCCATAACCGGTGCGGCGCGATCCTGGGTCAATTCCTAAAATTCGAGTCATCATTAATCTTGGTAGTCACTGTAATGTGAGTGTTGCAACACAGCGAGATAGAGTCAACTAATAAAAAGCCCCCTGGACATAATCCAGGAGGCTTTTAGTAACGCACTGATGACTAATGATTATTTAGTCTTCAGTTTTTTTAGCCGGTTTAGCTTTTGGTGCTGCCTTAGCTTTTGGTGCTGCCTTGGCTTTTGGTGCTGCCTTAGCTTTTGGTGCTGCCTTGGCTTTTGGTGCTGCCTTGGCTTTTGGTGCTGCCTTAGCTTTTGGTGCTGCCTTAGCTTTTGGTGCTGCCTTAGCTTTTGGTGTAGGCGCTTCTTCAGCTACTGGAGCCTCTTCAACGACTGGAGCTTCTTCAACGACTGGAGCCTCTTCAACCACTAGAGCTTCTTCAGCTACCTGAGCCTCTTCAACCACTAGAGCTTCTTCAGCTACTGGAGCCTCTTCAACGACTGGAGCTTCTTCAACGACTGGAGCTTCTTCGACGACTGGAGCTTCTTCAACGACTGGAGCTTCTTCAACAGCTGCGACTTCTTCCACTGGAACTTCTTCAACCACTGGTTCAGCGGGCATCACCGCTTTAATTAAACCTTCAGCCAATAGGATCTTGATTTTTTCGTCAGCATTGACCCAGTTTCTATTAGAATCTTTTACCGCATAACGACCAGAACTCTTCTGGTAAACAATATAATCTTTCGTCTTTTTTATAACTTTCATCGGTACTACCTCCTTTAATGATTACTCGTTTGAGTACTTATAGCCGCAAAATATCAACGACCATCCTTTCTTACATTTACCATTTACCACCTACTACAACTACCTTTCCATATAAACCAATGATGGAGCAAACCGTGCATCACTCATCAAACTGCGCGAGTATCTCGCTAGTAATTTCGACATTAGTATATACATTTTGCACATCGTCTAAATCTTCTAGGGCATCAATAAGCCCAAGTAACTTTTCTGCGCCGTCCTTATCCATGATTGCTGTCGTGTCTGCAATCATCGTTACCTCAGCGTGAGCAGACTCAAAGCCTACTCTAATCAACGCGTCTTTGACATTCAAAAACTCTTCCCAGCTAGTTTCAATATCGACAGAACCATCTTTATTTAGCGTGAGGTCCTCAGCACCAGCCTCTAACGCCGCGTCCATCAGCTTATCTTCGTCTACATCCGGCTCATAACTAAGCTGGCCAATCCGTTTAAATAAATAAGCTACCGACCCATCAGTGCCTAAATTACCACCCCGCTTACTAAAACAATGTCTTACATCGCCAACCGTACGGTTACGATTGTCAGTCATGCACTCAACCAATACTGCTACACCACCTGGGGCGTAGCCCTCATAGGTGATCTCATCATAATTATCTCCCTCGCCAGAACCCGCGCCTCGCGCAACAGCCTTATCGACGGTATCACGCTTCATATTGGCCCCAAGGGCCTTATCAATCGCAGCCCGAAGACGAGGATTATCTTCAGGGGTAGGACCACCAGCCTTCGCTGCGACAACGAGCTCACGAATAACCTTAGTAAATACCTTTCCTCGTTTAGCATCTTGAGTCGCCTTACGATGCTTGATATTGGCCCATTTGCTATGGCCTGCCATAAGTTATCTAGCGCCTAATCTTCTTTTTTACGTAAGCGAATATTTAACTCTCGCAACTGCGCCGCATCGACATTGCTTGGCGCATCCGTTAGTAAACAGGCTGCTGATTGCGTTTTGGGGAAAGCTATCACATCTCTAATAGAATCTGTTCCCAGCATTAACATCATTAATCGATCTAGACCAAAGGCGACACCACCGTGAGGAGGCGCACCAAATTTTAATGCATCAAGTAAAAATCCAAACTTCTCTCTTTGCTCGGTTTCATTAATTCCCAGGACATCAAATACAACTGCTTGCATTTTTTGATCGTGAATACGTATCGAGCCACCGCCCAGTTCAACGCCATTAAGGACCATATCATAAGCTCTGGATAGCGCATTAGCGGGATCCGACTGAAGCTCCTCAATTGAACATGAGGGTGCTGTAAACGGATGATGTAATGGTGTTAAACCACCATTATCAGTCGCTTCAAACATCGGGAAGTCGATCACCCACATAGGTGCCCACTCAGAGGTGTAAAGATTAAGATCCGCACCAACCTTACATCGCAATGCGCCTAAAGCTTCTGAAACCACTGAGGATTTGTCAGCGCCGAAGAATACGATGTCACCATTTTGAGCGCCGAGGCGTTCCATAATGCCTAAGGTCACATCATTACCCAGAAACTTAATAATCGGTGATTGCAAACCATCGATGCCATTTTCAATGGCATTCACTTTTATCCAAGCAAGGCCTTTAGCACCATATATACTGACAAATTTAGTGTAGTCATCTATTTGTCTACGCGATATTTCAGATCCACCGGGTACCTTTAATGCCGCTACCCTGCATGCTGGATCATTAGCTGGACCAGCAAACACCTTAAATTCAATATCTTTTAATAAGTCTTTAATTTCAACCAGCTCTAACGGTATACGCAAGTCGGGTTTGTCTGACCCAAATCGATCCATCGCCACTGCGTATGTCATACGCGGGAAAGACTGGAATTCAACACCCATATGCTCAGCGAAGAGCTGTGTAATCATAGCCTCACTGGTAGACATGATGTCTTCTTCATCAACAAACGAAGCTTCAATATCAATTTGGGTGAATTCTGGCTGGCGGTCTGCCCTAAGGTCTTCATCACGGAAACACTTAGCGATCTGATAATAACGATCGAAACCCGCCACCATTAACATTTGTTTGAACAACTGAGGTGACTGGGGCATCGCGAAAAACTGGCCCGCGTGAGTCCGCGAAGGAATTAAATAATCTCGAGCCCCTTCAGGCGTTGCTCTGGTCATAATAGGCGTTTCAATATCTAAAAATCCGTCACCAACCAAATAATTACGAATCGACGAGGTTATCTTGGAGCGGAAGCGTAAACTGTTTTGCATTTCGGTACGACGCAAGTCCATATAACGATATTTGAGCCGCACATCTTCTCCAACCGTGACATGATCATCCAACTGGAAAGGGGGAGTTTGAGCGCTATTAAGAATTTCTAGCACAGTGGCGTAAACCTCAATTTCACCCGTGGCCATGTTCTTATTAACCGTTGCGTCACTTCGTGAACGAACCTTACCGGTAACTTTTAGTACATATTCTGACCGAACACTGTCAGCAAGATCAAAAAACTCTCCTGCGTCAGAGTCAAAAACAACCTGTACGATTCCCTCTCGGTCACGTAAATCAAGAAAGATAACGCCACCATGATCGCGACGGCGATCTACCCAGCCGCTAAGCGTAATCTCTTTATCAATGTGAGAACTTCTCACTAATCCGCAATAGGTTGATCGATCCATTAGTCTTTTATTCCTGCTAGTAAAGTTTATTGCGAACCCGAGGTTACGCTTGACGTGGGACTACTCTTTTCAGCACCGCTTTTATCGCTTGCTGTCGCCGCAGACGCACTGCCTGAATCTGAGGACTGTTCGCCACTTATGTTTTTCTTGTTACCGCTCTTAAAATCAGTCTCATACCAGCCGGTTCCGCTAAGTCTAAAGCCCACTGCAGATATCTGTTTTTTTAGTTTAGCCTGACAACACTTAGGGCAATCCACCAGCGGAGCATCGCTCATTTTCTGCAAAGCCTCCATCTTATGCGCGCATGATTGACAGAGATATTCGTAAATCGGCATAACCTGAATTCCTACCTAGTCATTGGTTAATATGTATCTGGGCTAATAAGCCCTGCAAAAGCGCGGCGAAGTATACATCAGCAGTGCCTCTGTGAGAATGGCATTAACCAACCGGATTATATATACACACATAATGTCAGCAAAGTTCATTAATTATTGGCAAGAAATAGCTTCAGCGTCTATTAATAGCGAACATAATCACGGAATTAACCAGCGAAATGGACTTAACTAAATATATCCTAACAACGGAAGGACCAATATATGCTAACTAAGGCCCCTAAAGCCCATTCCTCGTCGAAAGATATGTCTCCAATTACTCATCGATACCATAAACAAGACATCGTTAGCGCTCTTGCCGAAAACTCAGGCTTGACCAAGGCTCAGATCAGCAGTGTACTCGATGAGCTTACAATCTTGATCCAGCGCCATCTTATGGAGGGATCTGTCGAAGAATTTATTCTCGCTGGGCTCATCAAGATGGATACGACTAAAAAAGAGGCCAAAGAAGCCTATACCGGAGTCAACACTTTCACGGGTAAAACGATTGAATTCAGCGCTCAACCCCCCAAAACTGTCGTCAAAGTGCATGCTTTGAAAGGTCTAAAGGATATGGTTAAATAAATATTTATACGCCTACAATTAAGGGGTGTTATTGCAAGAAAAACGCTTTTTTCGACTACCTTACCCGATCCAATTGATCTAGCTGCTGGTTAAGCCCCCGAGATGTCAGCTTGCCACTCACATTCTTGATAATAGCTGTAATCTCAGCATTTGTGTACGCAGTGGCTGGGACCTGACCCCACACCGGCTTTGGCCAGCATGCGTCATTACGAAACCTGCACACATGGTGTATGTGCAGTTGAGGTACCATGTTGCCAATGGCTGCAATATTGAGCTTATCGGGACTAAACAGACTTACAAGCGCCCTTGATATCCAATCAGATTCTTGTGTTAACTGGTAACGATCGTCAGCAGAGAGCTCATACAACTCTTCTATTCTATACCGTTTTGGTACCAATATCAGCCAAGGGTAGTTAGCATCTTTACTCAGTAGCAACAAGGATAATGGTAGTTCCCCTATTTTTACCGTATCTGACTCAAGTGTTGGGTGTAATTCAAACATTTTGCATCCTTAAAGAGCTTTACTGTATACCGCGACGATTCTGCATCGTAAAATGATATCATTAGTCACCAGCCAATATTTAAGAGAAACCATGCGCGCCAGTCAATATTTAATAACAACTAAGAAAGATTCCCCCGCAGATGCTGAAGTCGTTAGCCATAAGCTAATGCTCCGTGCCGGCATGATTCGTAAAGTAGCTTCTGGTCTATACTCATGGATGCCGCTCGGTTTGCGAGTCTTTAGAAAAGTTGAATCTATCGTTCGGCAAGAAATGGACCGAGCTGGAGCTCTTGAAATGCTAATGCCCGTAGTGCAGCCCGCTGACCTGTGGGCTGAATCTGGGCGCTGGGGTCAGTTTGGGCCTGAATTATTGCGCATCAAAGATCGACATGACCGTGAGTTCTGCCTTGGCCCTACTCACGAAGAAGTGATCACCGATATTATTAGAAACGAGATTAGTAGTTACAAACAATTACCGGCTAACTTCTATCAAATACAAACTAAATTTCGTGATGAGCGACGGCCTCGTTTCGGAGTGATGCGCACTCGAGAGTTTTGCATGAAAGATGCCTACTCTTTCCATAGCAACCCAACTTCTCTGCAAGAAACATACGATGTGATGCATAAAACCTATTCCACTATCTTTGAGCGAGTTGGTTTAACTTTTCGCGCGGTACTCGCAGATACCGGCAGCATTGGTGGCAGTCATTCTCATGAGTTCCACGTTCTTGCAGAGTCCGGGGAAGATGCGATTGTATTTTCAAGTGAGGGTGACTACGCCGCTAATATAGAAAAAGCAGAAGCCCTATCCCCAGAGGGAGAGGCCCCTAGCCCACAATTAGAACTGACTGAAATCCCAACCCCCGGCGTTCATACTATTGCTGATCTTTGTCAGCTTTTAGATGTTGAACCTGAGAAGACGCTAAAATCTCTTATTATAAGTGCCGAAGATGATACGGGTAAGACACAGCTCTATGGGCTAATGTTACGCGGTGATCACGAACTTAATGAAGTCAAAGCTCAAGGGGTTTTAGGACTTAAGTCAAAAATCAGTTTCGCCACCGAAGAGCAGATTAAAAATACTCTCAAATGCTCTCCAGGATCGATCGGACCGGTCAACCTCGTCCTGCCTTTAGTGGTAGATCCAAGTGCTGCAGTACTCAGTGACTTTGCCTGCGGTGCAAATCGCGATGGTTACCACTTTACCGGAGCCAACTGGCAACGAGATACTGCTGACTATGTCATCGCTGACATTCGTAATGTTGTGGCAGGTGATGCAAGCCCCGATGGCAAGGGCATTTTAGAAATAAAGCGTGGTATTGAAGTGGGTCACATATTTCAGCTAGGCACAAAATATAGTGAGGCGATGAAAGCCACTGTATTGGATGAGAATGGTAAGGAACAATATATGAGCATGGGCTGCTATGGAATTGGCGTTAGCCGAATAGTAGCTGCTGCTATTGAGCAAAATAACGATGAAAATGGCATAATTTGGCCCGAATCTATCGCCCCATTTCAGATTGCTATTGTGCCCATTAATATGCATAAATCTGATGCTGTCAAAGAAACCTGCGAGACGCTTTATGATCAATTAACCGAGTCAGGTTACGAGGTACTCTTCATGGACGAAGCTAAGGCTAGACTTGGTGGTATGCTTGCAAATGTCGAGCTCATTGGGATCCCCCATAGAATTGTTGTGGGTGACAGAGGACTAGAAGCTGGCTCTATAGAATACAGGCATCGTAGAGATACTGAAAATCAACATATTGCCTTAAAAGATACTGTTAATTTCCTAAAAGAGCATGTATTTAAAGCCCGTTAAATGCAAAAGGTGCCCAATAATATGCCCAATAACCTCAGTCCAGTACAACTTCGTAGGTTGATCCGCAACAACGAGCACATCGGTGCCACATCCGGATTTTGTAAGGGCTATGTTCAATGCAATATGGTCATTTTGCCGGAAGTATTTGCTGAAGACTTTAGACTCTTTTGTCGAGCCAATCCAAAGCCATGCCCACTTATTGCGGTGTCCAAAGTCGGCGAACCCCATATTGCCGAGTTAGGTCAAGACCTTGACGTTCGAACAGATCTATCGAGTTACAGATTGTTCGAAAAAGGCCAGTTAACAACCGAAATGTCTGACATTTCAGCTTTATGGGACAACACGTTAGTCGCTTTCTTAATCGGCTGTTCATTTTCCTTTGAAGACGCCCTGATTACAGAAGGCTTAGAGGTGCGCAATATTAGCCAAAATCGAAATGTGCCCATGTATCGAACTAACATTGACTGCACTCCCGCTGGACCCTTTAACGGAAAGATGGTGGTTAGCATGCGCCCTTTCAACAACAAAGATACTCAGAAAGCCATTCAGGTAACGGGGCGATTTCCATCCGTGCATGGCGCGCCAATCCATTTTGGGGACCCTAAGCTAATAGGGATAAAAGATATTAATAAGCCAGATTACGGTGATGCCGTAACAATTAACAACGATGAACAACCTGTTTTTTGGGCCTGTGGAGTGACGCCTCAGGTCGCGCTTGAACAGGCAAAACTGCCCTTTTGCATTACTCACAGCCCTGGCTGTATGCTGGTTACAGATATACTCAATAGCACTTATGATCAGCGCTAATTAATTAGGCCAGAATTTGGTTAGGATACGGTTATGTCTCTACTGTTAAATTGTGATCTAGGCGAAAGCACCCATTCAGATGTCATGGATGTTGACGCCCTTGTAATGCCTCATATCGATCAAGCCAATATTGCTTGCGGTGTCCATGCGGGTAACGCGGACATGATGAGATCAACATTGCTTCTAGCCAAAGAAAACGGTGTTTGCGTGGGTGCCCATCCTAGCTATCCAGATAGAGAGGGCTTCGGGCGTCGTTCAATGACAATGCCCAGTCACGAATTGATCGAGCTAGTACAGTCTCAAATTGCAGCGCTAAGTCAAATTGCAGTCGAGGTAGGCGTTTCGGTTTCTTATGTGAAACCTCACGGCGCCTTGTATAACGATATGATGGTAAATGGGCTTGTTCGCAGCGCCGTAATGCAGGCTGTCAGCTCCTCACCACAGCCATTAGTTTTTATGTTGCAAGCCACCCCAGATGCCGACATTCATCGCCAAGAAGCTGCCGCTTTTGGTCTAGAGGTTATCTTTGAGGCCTTTGCCGATCGTTGCTATGCTGATAATGGGTCCTTGCTAAGTAGAAAACTCCCTGGCGCCGTACACAGCCGTGAAATGATGCTAGAACAGGTCGCTCAACTTGATAAAAACGGCACCATAACCACCGTCAGTGGTCATAAGCTATCTATTCAAGCTGATTCAATTTGCGTCCATGGTGACAATGCAGATGGCGTGGCGGCCATTGAAGAAGTCCGCCAGTTACTCCGATGATGGATCATCCATGACAAATAAAGTCGTCAGAATATCGGTCGCCGGAGAAAATTCTCTAATAGTGTATTTTTCCGATCGTGTTGATGCCGCAGTATCAACTCAGATAAAAGCTTGTTCGTCGGCTATTCATCTCGCACTGGGCTCTAAGCTCATTGATCTAGTCGCTTCTTACGCCTCTATTTTAGTCATTTATGATGTTCTGCTTACTGATCACTTTGCCGTATCTAAAATCATTCGTGCTGCTACAGCGGACACTTCCAGTCAATCTACTGAGATATCAACAAATCAAGCAGGGAACCTCATTACTCTCCCTGTCTATTACAGCCTTGAATCAGGCCCAGATTTAGCCTCCTTAGCGGAAAAGAAAGGCTTAACAACTGATGAAGTAATAGATATTCATCAAACTACAGAATATCGAGTTTACGCCATTGGTTTCGCTCCTGGCTTTGCGTACTTAGGGGAAGTCGACGAGCGTATAGCGGCACCTAGACTGGCGACACCAAGACTTAAAGTGCCTCATGGAGCCGTGGCAATTGCGGACCGTCAAACAGCTGTTTATCCTGCTGAATCACCCGGCGGGTGGAACCTAATCGGGCTTTGCCCAACACCCATGTTCGAGGTAAAGGCTGACCCGATCATGCCCGTATCGACAGGAGACAGAGTTATATTTAAAGCCATCAGTAAACAAGAATTTATAGATCTTGGTGGTAGCCTGGATAGTCTGGGAGCACTCAAATGACTGGGCTAAGAGTTATTCAACCAGGCGTTCACAGTTTAATCCAAGATGAGGGCCGCTTTGGCAAACACCATATTGGTCTTACGGTGGGAGGACCCTTAGATCGTCATTCTTTTCGCTGGGCCAACAAATTGTGCTCAAACCCTATTAACACACCAACTATTGAAGTGACCATCGGCGGCATGGTGCTAGAGTCAACGGTTGATACCTATTTTGTCGTTACCGGGGCCCTCGTCGAACTTAGCATCAACAAAACCCCGGTAAATTGTTGGACAGCTCTTCGGATCAAGCCCGGAGACCGCATTGAGTTAGGTTACGCCAAGGTAGGCATGCGATGCTACGTAGGCGTGACTGGAGGCTTTGATGTAGAACCTACATTTGGCAGTTGTTCGACGGTTGCCAGAGAGTCGGTTGGAGGCTTAACTGGTGACGGTACTCCTCTTGCCAGCGGTGATATCATACCCTGCACTGAAACTCTATTGCACCCTCCATCTTTTATGCCAAGCGAAGAGCAGCCTAAAAACCTAACCATAGCCCCTGAATTGACCTGCCTGAGGGTTGTCTTAGGCTACCAGCAAGATTACTTCACAGCGCAACAGAGAAAACAGTTTTTTCACGGACAATACCGTATTTCAGCGCGTAATGATCGGATGGGTTTCAGACTGGTCGGACCAGACATCAAACCCTCTGTTGGCGGCATTCTGTCTGAAGGTATTTGCCTGGGTGCAATTCAAGTCCCACCTGATGGACAACCGATAATCCTACTCAATGACCGCCAAACCATTGGTGGATACCCCAAAATAGGCTCTGTACTGTCTTTGGATCTCGATAAATTAGCGCAACTTGGGCCAGAATCCGCTGTGTGTTTTAACGAGGTGAGTATCGAGCAAGCACATAATCTAAAACATCTTGCTGAGATTAGTTTTCAGCAACATAAGGCTACCGTAAACCTAGATACTCTATCCAAAGCAATAGAAAATCTGTTAGTCGCTAGCAATCCTAGGGGCATGAAGACAATGTCATCCTCTATCGAAGACGGATCATACTTAAGAGCCGCGCAACTGATTCACAATGCCCAAGGTAAAATACTGATCGGCACCGGTTTCCCCGTAAACGGTAGCTTTGAAACCGATGGTCCACTGGGCGCAATCTCACTATATCGGGCGATAGAAGCCCTTGGCGGCTCTCCAATCTTAGTCTGTGAGACGCCACTATGTACTTTGCTAGATACCGACTTTCAGACTCTAGAAATCAAAATAGATGGAGACGGTCAAAACCAAGCCCAGAAAGCTCTCGATCACTACCAACCTGCCTTGGTCATTTCCATTGAACGCCCAGGGCTGTCTAATGATGGTCGCTACTACAACATGCGTGGTATAGACATTTCAGAGCACTGTGCCGATTATGATAGCTTTCTTTCCCTAGCCACCTGTCCCACCATAGCCATTGGTGATGGGGGTAATGAGATCGGTATGGGGAACATTGCTAAAGCATTAGAACTGCTTGATATTCGTCCGGCAATCACCGGTTGCGACGAGCTTCTTCTTGCTGACATCTCCAACTGGGCTGCCCATGGTTTAGCCGCATTACTATCTGCAATCAGCGGTCAAGATATACTCGCAGATTGGAATAATACCGCGGTACTTCAGATGCTCTCAGACGGCGGCAGTGTGGATGGTGTCACTGGCGAAAACACTCTAACAGAAGATGGTGTCGATTCAGAGGTCAGCCAGGAGCTTGTCACCAATCTAAGAAAGTTATCAGGGTTTTAGCGGCTCACCAGATATTTTCAACTAAAAACCTAATTTAGCCAAAGATTTTTCTTCGAGCGAAGTTAATTAGCGTAATTTTAAAACCAATTAGCTTTGTCTAAAACTGTACTAACTGGTACTATTTTTGATCGATAATATGTAAAACGACCGATCATCTACTCGCTTTTTTTTGGCTCAAATTAATGTAAGGTTTACCTATGAGTATTGTTTTTCTAAATGGTTCATACATGCCCATGTCAGAGGCAAAGATTTCGCCACTGGATCGTGGCTTTCTTTTCGGTGATGGCATTTATGAGGTTATCCCATCCTACCAAGGAATTTTATTAGGTTTTGGCCCTCATATTGACCGAATGAACGATGGATTTAAGGGTATTGGCTTGAACATTGATTGGTCGCACCAGCAATGGAAAACGGTTTGTGAAGACCTTGCCTGCAAAAATGGCAACAGTAATTTAGGCATTTACCTACAGGTTAGTCGGGGAGCAGACACCAAACGGTATCATGCGTTCCCTCAAGACGTTGAGCCAACGGTCTTTGGCTTTACCTTTGACATACCTAAGGCACCAGTGGCAGACAAAGCGGTTGCTAAAGGCTATAAGGTATCGACTGCCGAGGACCTGCGGTGGCAGCGCTGCCATATTAAATCGACCGCGCTACTGGGCAATGTTTTGCATTTTCAGCAAGGATACGATCAGGGCAATGATGAGACCTTATTGTTTAACGCCAACAATGAACTCACCGAAGCCAGTTCATGTAATGCCTTTATCATTAAAGATGGAACGCTTATCACTCCGCCTCTAGATAATCAGCTTTTACCTGGAATTACGCGCCATATGTTACTAGATATTCTGCGTAAAGATGGTTCAATTCCGGTTGAAGAACGAATCGTCAGCAGACAAGAAGTAATTAACGCTGATGAGGTCTGGATTACCAGTTCTACCAAAGAGATTGGCGCGGTCATTGAAGTGGACGGAAGCCTCATTGGCGACGGCAAAGTCGGCGATGTCTGGCTGGCAGCTCAAAGGCTATTTTCGGCCCATAAGTTTAATTACTAACGGCACCCACTATTATGACAAGACCTACTGTCGCTATTATTGATTTAAAAGCTCTAAGGGCAAATTTCGCCTTGGTTAAATCATTGGCACCAGAAGCGAGTATTATTCCTATGGTCAAGGCCAACGCTTATGGGCACGGCATGGTAGAGGTATGTCGCGCGTTATCGCAATCTGCGCTAGCCTTTGGTGTTGCATCGATTGATGAAGCTCTGGTCCTTCGGGAGGCAGGCATCAAGCAGCCTATTTTATTACTTGAGGGTACTTTTTCTAGTGATGAAGTTGAAATTGCAGCTGCTAATAATTTTATGCTAATGGTTGAGAATTCCGCCCAAAAAGATGCCATTATCAATGCTTCCATCTCTAACCCAGTGAGCGTATGGCTTGGCGTCGATACAGGTATGCACCGACTCGGGTTTCAGCCTCAAGAAGCTACTCAAACCTATCTTGCGCTTAGCAATACCGACAATGTCGCCAAGCCCATTGTCGCAGCCTCACATTTCGCTTGTGCAGATGATTTAGGTAGTAGTGCAACAAAAAAACAAATGGCCATTTTTGATCGATGGATAACAACCCTGAAACCAACTGCTGGCGATGTTATTGCCGAATCTCTGGCTAACTCTGCAGCAATCCTAGCTTGGTCTGAAACGCATCGCGACTGGCAACGACCTGGCTATATGCTCTATGGAAACTCGCCTTTCTCAGAGGGACAAGATAACGCCAACAAACTTCAACCTGTAATGTCTCTGCAGTCGGCAGTGATTTCCGTACGTCATATTGAATCTGGCGAATCAGTCGGCTACACCGCTAACTGGACGGCAGGTCGAGACTCAATCATTGCCACTATAACCGTTGGCTATGGTGATGGTTATCCACGTCAGGCGCCCAATGGCACTCCCGTACTTGTTAATGGAGAGCGCTGCCCTCTGGTGGGACGTGTTTCAATGGATATGATTACCGTGGACGTCACTGACCTCAATCCTGTATCTATCGGTGACAAAGTCATTCTTTGGGGGCCTGAACTTTCGGTTAACGAAATTGCCGAATACTGCAACACGATCGGTTACGAACTTCTGACACGCATGCCCTCTCGAGTGCCTCGAGTCTATAGTAACTAGCTGTTAATCTGTATTGCAGTTTCAGATTTAACGTCTTGAATAACAACGTATGTATGGGTTTGGCTGATATCACTGATCGAGGCAAGCTTCTCACCTAAAAAGCGTTGATAATGCTGCATATCGGCCACTCGAATTTTAATCAAATAATCAAAACCTCCAGCCACCATTTGACACTCCTGAACCTCAGGAAGATCAATCATCTGCTGGTTAAAACGCTTAAATGCATCCGTGGTTGAACTCACCAACTGAATCTCGATATAAGCACAGAGGCCAGAATTAACCTTTACGGGATCAATTAGAGCCACATAATCTGTGATGAATCGCTCTTTCTCTAATCTTTTTACTCGCTCTAGACAGGGTGTTGGTGTCAGATTAACTTGGCGTGATAACTCTACATTAGAAATCCTTCCGTTACCTTGCAGTACCGTTAGAATTCGTTTATCGATCCGGTCAAGCTCCGCTAAATTTTTCATTGCCACCTCTTTGTTTAATCCCGATTAAAAACGACGTCTATTACTACCGCCACACGCTCTCTATTTAACAAAATATTATAAAGCATAATAATCTAATAAATAGCCTTAAGCGATATTATATATGGCAAAAATAATATATATGGAGCCATATACTAAGACTTTTACATGAGAATGCAGAACAATATATGTGACACTGTCTGGGAAGGCTAATGAACCAAGTTCAACTACGACAACACATCCGGAAAACCGCTCATATCGATGAGCACCAAGCAGTGAGTCAACTTATCCATCGCAATCCACTGTCGCAAGAGGCTAGAGACGGCATACTTAATTCTGCCCGACAACTCGTCACCGACTGCAGAGCAAACAAAGCCAGTGGCGGAACTCTCGATGCTTTTCTACTCCAGTTTGGATTATCCAATGGTGAGGGTGTTGCGTTGATGTGCTTAGCCGAAGCGCTTTTGCGTGTCCCTGATGGGCTAACAGCAGACCGCCTAATTGCCGAAAAAATTCGATCAGGGAAGTGGAGTGCTCATCGGGGTCAGTCAGACTCATTATTTGTCAACGCCTCTACCTGGGGGCTTATGTTGACCGGGCACTTAGTCAGCTTAGATACGCATATTACTCAAAATCCAGACAGCTGGATAAGGCGACTTACAGCAACCATGGGTGAGCCGGCCATTCGTGCTGCTGTGATGCAAGCAATGCGTATCATGGGAGGGCAATACGTACTTGGTCGCACTATCACTGAAGGTATCAATCAAGGTCTGAAGAAGAACCATTGTGACACTCTGTTTTCTTTCGACATGCTCGGCGAAGGTGCCCGTACCGATAATGACGCCCGTGCGTACTTGCGGGCCTATAGCCAAGCTATTGATGAGATCGGTGCCGCACTACCAAAAAGCACGGACAATTCTTCAGACGTTTATCAGGCAAATGGCATCTCCGTAAAACTTTCTGCTTTGCACCCACGCTACTATTTCGCCCAACACTCACTAGTGATGAACGAACTGTTACCTCGCATCAAGCAACTCTGCCAACAAGCCAAAGGCCATAATATAGGTCTTTCTATTGACGCAGAAGAATCATATCGCCTAGACATATCCCTAGATATCTTTGAACATCTAGCCAACGATGTCGACTTAGCCGGCTGGCAAGGCCTTGGTTTTGTATTACAAGCCTACCAAAAACGAGCACCCGATACAGCCAAATGGCTCATTGCTGTTGCTAAACAAACCAAGCGGCGTTTAATGGTGCGTTTGGTTAAAGGAGCCTATTGGGATGCAGAGATTAAGCTTGCCCAAGAGCAAGGACTTGAAAGCTACCCTGTGTTCACCCGAAAACCCAACACCGACCTCTGTTATCAACATTGCGCAGAATTATTGCTGGATGCGCCGCAATCAATATTCCCTCAATTTGCTACGCATAATGCCTATACCGCTTCCATGATATTGGCACTAGCAGGTGATCGTGAGTTTGAATTTCAAAGATTGCATGGCATGGGTCATAGCCTATACCCTCAACTGCAAAAACAGCATCCCGACAGGCCATTTGCGGTCCGAGTCTATGCTCCTATTGGCAACCATAAAGATCTGCTGCCTTACCTTGTTCGTCGACTACTTGAGAACGGCGCAAATAGTTCTTTCGTTAATCGTTTTCTTGATAAGCAGACACCTATTGAAGAACTTCTCAACGACACACGAACAGAAGTGACGAGTACATTTCCATACCAGCACAAAGGAATACCGATTCCAGAACGGATTTTCGAAGTCGTTGGTGAGATGCGCAAGAACGCTCGAGGTATTGATCTGGATTCGGCCCATGAAACCCAAGCATTGTTAAACCATGCCGAGAAATTTTCAAAAGATTTACTCGTGACGCACTCGATCGTTAATGGTGAAAACGTCGAGCATGAGCTCAAACAGCATTTCAACCCAGCGGACCATTCTGATCTTATTGGCCATTTCAGTGCAGCGAGTCAAGATGACGTTTTGCAGGCACTAGAAACCGCCTACACAGCTCAGTCCAGCTGGAATGCCAAACGACATACCTATCGTGCGGACATCTTGGACAAAGTCGCAAATTACATGGAGCGCGACTGTGCTAACCTCATCACTATAATAGCGAACGAAGCTGGGCGAACACTTAATGATGGCTTATCAGAAGTTAGAGAAGCCATTGATTTTTGTCGCTACTATGCCACCCAGGCGCGTCACATGAACATGGAGTCATCGTTAGAATTACAGGGCCAAGGCGTATTTTTATGTATCAGTCCATGGAATTTTCCGCTGGCCATTTTCGTGGGTCAAATTGCCGCAGGCTTAGTCGCGGGCAACACCGTGATTGCCAAACCGGCCATGCAAACGCCAGCTGTAGCCGCCTATGCCATAAAACTATTTCACCTCGCTGGTGTGCCGCACCAGGCATTGCATCTGGTTTTAGGCAGTGGCTCCAAAATAGGTAAGATACTCATTGAAGACCCACGTATTGCAGGAATTGCATTTACCGGCTCAACCGCCACAGCCTTAATCATTAATCGTCAGTTAGCTAGTCGCCCAGGAAACCCTATCCCCTTTATTGCCGAAACGGGTGGTCAAAACTGCATGATAGTAGATTCAACGGCTCTGCCTGAGCAAGTGGTTGACGATGTTATCAGCTCCGCTTTTCTAAGCGCGGGCCAACGTTGCTCGGCTCTTCGCGTTCTGTTTATACAGCAGGATATTGCCGATCAGGTACTCACGATGCTATCTGGCGCCATGTCCTCAATTAAAGGTGGCAACCCAAGGCACTTGGACACTGATTTAGGGCCTGTGATCGACATGGATGCAAAGCACACTCTTGATGCTCATATTGACCGGATGACACGAGAGGCGACCTTAATCGCCAAGGTTGAATTCGATGAGCATTGCGACAATGGTAGCTTTGTCGCGCCTCACGTCTTTGAAATAAATTCACTAGATCAGCTTAACGAAGAAGTCTTTGGGCCCGTACTGCATGTCATTCGCTACTCTGCAGGTCAACTCGAGCAAATCATACAGCAGATTAATGATACCGGTTATGGGCTTACTCTAGGCATTCACAGCCGTATTGAGGCTTTTGCTGACACAGTCTTTAGAAAAACTATTGCTGGCAATGTCTACATTAACCGAAACATGATCGGAGCCGTCGTTGGTGTTAATCCGTTTGGTGGGCGTGGCCTATCAGGAACTGGACCCAAAGCTGGAGGACCGAATTATCTTTTTCGTTTTTCTTCGGTAAAGGATGAGAGCGGATTATCACTAATCAGTGGAGGCCCCAGCTTTAGCCTACTCGAAAAAGCCAGAAGGAGAAATGAGATAGTTAATGTTACTCTCGCATCAAAAGCGATGCAGCAGTGGCAAAGCACCTCCATAAAGGCGCGCATTAATATTCTATCTGGAGATGACAGATCTGTTTTACTTAGCCCTGAAACTCAGGCCATTGCCTTAAAGAATATCGCAATACCCATTGAACTTCCTGGCCCAACGGGCGAAGCCAACCAGCTGTCAATGCATGGACGTGGCGTCATGCTCCTGCTGATAAGGGAGACTGATCTGTTTGAATCAGCTCTCAAACAAATCGGTTGCGCATTACTCTGCGGTTGCCCCCTCATTGTCGCAGCCCACCAAAGTTTAAAACCCAAACTAATCAGGATGATGAATAACTATTCTAAAGACGACACCCCAAAACATCTAATAACCATCGTTGATCTTGATGAGTCGGTAGATCTTATTCAGCACCCGGATATTTCTGGAGTAATAGCCAACACCGCGGATACTAATAGTCAATCATTGCGTCAAATCATCGCCAAGCGCAGTAGTAGTATTATCCCATTAATTGAGTGGCCTAAAAATAATCAGGGTTACCACTATCACTGGCTATTATGGTTTTTAAGCGAACGGACGCGTACCGAAAACTTAGTTGCAAGGGGAGGCAATACACAGCTGTTTAATCTAACTGAATAACATTAAGCGAAATGCCACTCAGTGCGGCCGGCAAAACTATCGGAATTATTAATAAATCGAACAAAGGATGGATCTGCGCGGTAAAAAAAGCTCTTAGCGAAAGCTGCGCCGATCAACTGCTCTTGCTTCGTTTTTGGGTCATTAATGAGTGCTTTGATTTCAGGAAAACGGTCAAAGTACACCTGCTGAGCCTTTTCAGTCTCTGCTTTATTCAGCACTGAGATCCGCACTTGCATCTGCGCACCACAAATTGACTGCCACTGACCGGTGTAATCTGAATAAATGGACGCTGCGGCACGATCTCCCTCGGCCAACGCTTTAACATGCCTGCTATTAGTGGATGACAGGAAGTACAAGGTGAATGGGTCTTGGAAGGTGTCAGCGACATAGAGAACCGGCGCAGACCAATCACCTTCATTATCATGGGTAGATAGGGTTAATACCGACTCTTGGCGCAAAAACTGATGCAGCTTAGTGAAGTCTTTAGACATTACCCTGCCAGCGTTGCAGTCTGTCGGATTCTATATCAAACAAATCAAGCACTCGTGCTACCGAGTGATTAATAATGTCATCCACAGTCTTAGGGGATGTGTAAAAGGCAGGTGATGGAGGGCAAATAACGGCCCCTATTTGGCTTGCCTTTAGCATCAGTTCACAGTGGCCGGTATGCAACGGTGACTCTCGGGGAACAATGACCAGTTGGCGGCGCTCTTTTAACATCACATCAGCGGCGCGGATAATTAGGTTTTCTGCGTAAGAATTAGCGATGCCCGACAAAGTCTTCATAGAGCAAGGCACCACAATCATGCCTGCGGTTTTGTAGGAGCCACTGGCAATACTGGCGCCAATATTTTTGTTGTTGTGGACCTCATCGGCAAGGGCCTCAACGTCAGCCACAGACCATTCGGTCTCAATGCCGATGTTCATCTTGGCTGCTTGGCTCAAAATGAGATGCGTTTCAACGTCAGGGTCCTTCGCCAGTACTTCAAGCATTCTAATGCCATAAATCACACCGCTAGAACCCGACATACCAATAACTAAGCGTTTCATTCACACAACTCCTTAAGAATAGATTTCAATGCAGCGCCAGAGCCACGCCAGATTGTATTTTGCCTTGTTTAAGGCATATTTTCTAGTCAAGCCAGCACCATCAACTGCATCATCCATCACCACTCTATAGAGGTAAGACAATAAGGCCCTCATTAGGATTCATTTTACCCACCACTACATCAGCATAAACCTTAGTGAACACCTCAAAATTAGCCACCGTCTCTACACTCATCCAGCCTGCGCTCTGCTGCATGCGAGCCATCATAAATGCACCAGTACGCTGATTAAATCCGTCTTGACCCCAGTCACCAATGCGCTTTTGAACATGTGCCGGTGCAAAGAAAAAATTGCTTCGCCCTCGATTAATTTGAGCGGCCAGAGGATCACTGTCAGCCAGGGTTTCCCAGTGGGTCATACCAACGCTGACACAATTGAGCATGTTGTCACCCAAGGCTCCATGTATAGCGCCCAACACTGCCCTATTACCGGCCATATCAACTATTACAGCGGATTTGCTTGCATCAATAGAGCCTAACTCGTCGTAACAGATAATCTCATCATAACAACCTAGAGACTCCACAAAGTCATAGTTTGGTCTGGACGTGATGCCCACAACCCTTGGGGCACTTGCGTCATCTGCTAACCCTTGGGCCATGCCTATTCCCGTTTTACTGGACGCACTGAGAACAATTACCTGTTCAGCACCATGATAGCCCTCGTCTTGTAGGGCATCGCATAAACAAAATGAGGTCACATGCAATGGATTTAAAAGGGCGCGAACATTGTCACTGGACGCATCGTAGTTAGTCTCACCTGACATTAACAGATAGTTGTTGTACACCGCAGGCAGTTCTGCCCGATGCGGTGCACCATCCATGAATCGCTGCGTAGATACTTTGGTTGGCGACATAACTAGAAAATCAGCCGGTGGGAAATAGCCATAAATTCGCTCACCGACCCTCAACCCCTCACGCTTAGAGGCTGTAATTTCTGCGAAGCCCCAAACGGGCAAACAGCCCCACTCACCGCTCTCGTTGGCCGTCGCCGGAAAGAACTTCCAATAGCCTATAGTATCGCCAGCGGCGCCATAGGTGACATTATTAGCGGTAAAGGCAAAGCGCTCAATGCTGACCAAAATGTGGCTGTCTTTTAGGTCAGCTAAGGCTTTAGCCTTATCTGTCTGAACCAGACGTGACTTGGTTAGATCGTTTTTATAGGTTTGAAATTCACTCATTTTCAGCTCCTTGAGCTAGTTCTATATTAAATTGTTGTAACTTGGTGATAGCTGGCATGGCATTGTCTTTAATACGCAGCATAATTTTCATTTTTTGCGGGTCATCTTTGTCAACGCTACTGATTAGCTTAGTAAAACCATCGAGACGATTTTCTCGAGTCCAATCGCGTAGCGGCTTATCTTGCGACCAATTAAATTGGTTCATCATCATAGCCAAAGTCATGGGGATAAAGTCCACATCGTTGTTGGGCAATGGCACCAAAGAGCAAAGGCGGTTTTTCTCAGCGTCTGTATCGTAGTTGACCTCAACATAGGCTGCCATCGAAGCACTAAATGCTGGCTGGTAGGCACGTATCATCTGCGGCGTAATACAGTCGCCATCAAATATCGGGGACGGCTTTTTGTGGCCAAACGAACGCTCCAAGCTTGCCGAGCAGTCAACATGTACGTGCCCTGTAGTGGTTGGAATTTCGCCTTTTGATAAGATAATACGGTCTGATTCAATCGCACTAACCTGGCCCATGCGCACAATGCTCTTAATGCGCTGCAACTGTGCAATTTCAGCCTTACTAATTGTGGCCGCGTGAAACATAGTCGGCCTTAGAGCCTGATCTAAACGCAGCAGATAACCGCCTTCTTCAAGACGATCAAACATATTTTCAATAGAGCTAGCACCTCCAATCGCCTCGTATTGGGCGGCTATGGAACCCACAGACTTGTCGAAGAAAGCCTCTGTTGGTTGCGTATTGGCGCGATCAAGCAACCATGCCTCACGAGAACGTATCCAGGTAATGTCTTCGGGGTCAACGTCGCTATCAAGAAGCCATAAACAGGCGTCTATACCCGTTTTACCGCCTCCTATAACAACGTAACCTTCTGGCTTCTGAGTCACCTTAGGGAGGTCATTGAGAGGCATAAAGGTCACTTCAGGGGCTATGGTGAAGTTAGGTATGTGGGTGGATGGCACCGCGATGGTTAAAAATGTAGCGTCGACCAACTTCTTGTATGAGACGGCATGTTCTTTACCCGTTAGTTTTGACCTAAACTTTCCATCTCCCTCGTATTCGCACATGGGGAAATACTGCACTCTCCCACTGGCTAAAAAGCGTTGTCTCATCACGTCATCAAAGTAAGCGAGTAACTCAGGCCCGGTCGCAAGGTCGGCCATACCTTTATTTAAACCAATATGGTCCATTTCGCCTCGACTCAATTCTTTTGAGCTAACACCAAAAAAAGATGACGGTTGATGTAAGGTCACAAAAGGATAAGCCATATTCCAGTGGCCACCCGGCTTGGCATAGCGATCAACAATAATAATATTGGCATCAGTCTCGGTGAACAAAGTGTCCGCAAAAGCCATGCCGACAAGGCCACTTCCAATGATTAAATAATCAGTTTTTAATGCTTCGATCAAAACCTACTCCTTTGTGCTTTTCTCATTACTCCCTACATTAAATTATACCCCCAAGTGATGCGATCAGCTCACATGAAATTAACGAAAAGAATGATTGCGACCCATGATTTATCTGAATCCATATTTGTTATATTATCCCAGCCCCAATTGGAGATATACATGCGCTATACCCTGTTCTCAACCCCAATACTGTCGGCATTTTTACGCTTTCTGTCCAAAATCATATTAAAACTGATTCGCTGGCGCGTAACAGGAGCCTTACCCGAAGATCACAAAAAATATGTGCTGATTGTCGCGCCACATACCTCTAACTGGGATTTCTTTCTCTTTGTTTTAGCTGTGTCAGTCCTTCGTCTGCAACCAAGTGTCTTGATTAAAAGTACTCTCTTTATTGGACCTCTTGGCTGGTTTTTACGTTACTGCGGCGCGATTCCTGTCAATCGATCGCAGGCCTCATCGCTAGTAAATTATATCGCCGGGCTTTACCGCGAGCGTGACGAATTCGTGTTAATCATCACCCCGGAGGGAACGCGCAGTCCTAATCCCAAGTGGAAACTTGGCTTTCATTATGTTGCAACTGCCGCTGAAGTCCCCATTCTCGTGGTGTACGTTGACAGTATGACGCGCACCATTGGTATTGAAGGTCTTATGGAGCCATCCACCGACGTCCAAGCCGACGTGAAAGAATTAAAACAATTTTTTGATACAAAGAGTGGTCTCAAACCTAAGAATTACGCATCCTAGAAGCGCAAGCTTCTGCTACTATTGGTGGCTTACAAAGACACACATGGGGCCACACTCATCGACGATCTGATTTTAGACTGGCTAAATAACAACAAAAGCCATGCATGGGTAATAGTACCTATACTGGCCTTTCTTGAAGCATGCCCTGGCGTTGGCCTGCTTGTTTCTGGTGTAATATTATTAACCGTTAGCACCGTGTTATATACCGAACAGATTGCTACCCTAGCCCAGATACTCCCCCTTGCTTTTCTGGGAGCCTTTATCTCAGATCACCTTGGCTTTTATCTGGGTCGCTGGTTTGGGCCTAAGTTTCACCACACTGCATTTGCTATGAAAAGAATCGATAAAATTCAAAAAGGTGAAGCCTTCATTTCAAAGTATGGAACTTTGTCTGTCGCAGGCGGGCGACTTCTTACCGCAGTACGAAGCATAGTGCCAATGATGGTGGGCGTTAGCGGTGCCAGCCGTATTAAATTTACCTTTGCTGACCTTCTCGCTTGTAGTATTTGGACTGCCGGGCTTGGACTATTAATCATAGGCTTAGATAACTTATTTAGCTAAACGACGGTACTTCTAATTAACCAAGTTTAACCGCTGTACCAAACACCATAATCTCAGAAGACCCATCCATGATGGCGCTAGTCGTAAAGCGTATACCTACCACGGCATCTGCACCTTTTTCTTTCGCGCTGTCGACTAAACGTCCAATAGCGATATCTCTAGCCTCATTGAGCATTTCCGTATAACCCCGTATTTCACCGCCAACAATGCTTTTTAGACCGGCCATAATGTCACGGCCAATGTGTTTGGCTTGGACTACGTTGCCTGTGACAATACCTAAACTCTCAACAATATTTTTACCGGGGATTGTTTCCGTCGTTACATAAATCATAAACTTTTCTCATATTTTTGTACTGTGATTTCATATTAACAGTCAAAATCTAATTATTCAGCGACCATATGCCATAATTAAAGCAAATCTCAATGACTAATCTATATTTTGAGTTTATATCACCATACAGCACACAAAAAAGCCCGCTTTAGCGGGCTTTTTTGATCGTTGGCTAAAGCTCTAACTAACTCATAGACAGTATAACTTTGCCTTTGGCTCGACGCTCAGCAATTGAACCAAAAGCAGAGCTATGGTCATCAAGAGAGTACACTTCAGTCACTAATGGAGTGAACTTGCCTCCGTCAATCATCTCTACAAGTTCTTTAAAGTTCTGCTGTGACGACCGTGGGTCTCGAGCAGACCACGCACCCCAAAAAACGCCAACCAAGGATGCACCTTTAAGTAAGGCCAAATTAAGTGGGATTTTAGGGATGGGACCTGACGCAAACCCAATCACTAAGAACCTGCCATCCCATGCGATAGCACGAAATGCCTGCTCTGAGAAATCACCACCAACAGGATCATAGACAATATCTGCGCCTTTACCTTTGGTTAGCTCTTTCACTTTCTCTTTAAGATCTTCAGTTGAATAGTTAATTCTCATGTCAGCACCCGCTTCACAGGCAAAATCGAGCTTTTCTTCAGTACTGGCTGCAGCAATGACTGTCGCACCCATAGCCTTGGCTATCTGAATAGTAGCTATGCCTACGCCACCGGCCGCACCCAAGACAAGAACAGTCTCACCCGGTTGCAATTGAGCTCTTTGCTTAAGCGCATAGTATGACGTGCCATAGGTTACTGCAAAGCCTGCCGCTTGATCAAAGGACATGCTGCCACCCTTGGGAAAGGTGGTATATTCAGAGGTAACAACCTGAGTGGCAAAGGCTCCCATCTGAACCATACCCACCACTTCATCACCAACCTGGCGAGTGGTCACACCTGCACCCAACTTAGTCACTACACCCGAAACTTCAGTACCTGGAATAAACGGTAGTGGCGGCTTGAATTGATACTTGCCCTCAACCGTTAAAATATCAGGGAAGTTCACGCCAGCAGCTTTAACCTCGATAAGTACCTCCCCCGCGCCGGGTTCAGGATCCTCACGCGTCTCAATCGTTAAATCCTGAGTTGATCCGAGTTCGCTACAAACTAATGCTTTCATAATCCTATCCTAATAATTCGTTTATTTATTCTTAAAGTAAGCACTCGCCTTAGCAACAAACTTATCGGTTTGTTGAAAACCGCCCACTAGCATTTTTTGGTTATCAGTGTTCTCAATCGCGTCCATATTAGCTCTTACATTTTCTGGAGTTTGATCTTCTGGCGCTAGGAATATGCCATCAGTTTCATAAATGTGGGTGCGCGCATACCCTCCAGCACCTGCACACAATATGGTGCGGTTAGGTGCATCATTATCACACAGCGTTAATAGCCCCGTTGTGACCGCTTCAACGGTTAAGACTGCTGAAACCTCATCGGTCAACAAGCCGTCAAGCATACGTGTACCTGCGGTGGGTGAGAGACAGTTAACCTTAATGTCGTATTTGTCGCCTTCAAGCACTAGTGTGTTCATCAAACCAACAACAGCCATTTTCGCTGCACCATAGTTCGCCTGCCCAAAGTTTCCGTACATACCGCTAGAGGAGGTAGTCATAACCACACGGCCGTAGCCCTGCCCACGCATTAATTCCCAAACAGCCTTGGTACAATTAGCCGACCCTATCAGATGGACATCAACCACTAACTGAAAATCATCCATGGTCATTTTGACAAAGCTCTTGTCACGAAGGATCCCGGCATTATTAACTAAGATATCGACGCGACCCCACTTTTCTACTGCGTGAGCCACCATAGCTTCAACCTGAGACAAATCGGCCACGTTGGCACCGTTACTGATGGCTTCGCCACCCGCCTGCTCAATTAACCGCACTGTCTCAAGCGCGGCATCACTTGAACTGCCAGAACCATCTACCGCACCACCGAGGTCGTTAACCACGACTTTAGCCCCGCGCTCAGCTAAGGCTAAGGCGTGTGAGCGACCTAATCCATTTCCAGCACCGGTAACAATGGCTACTTGTCCGTCATATCTAATTGTCATGCTTTTCCCTTAATTTAATGCTTATTATTTGTTGTATTCACGTAGCTCGCGACGGCCAATCACCATGCGATGCACTGCATCAGGACCATCAGCAAAACGCAGCGTGCGCTGAGCGCCATACCAGCTGGCCAGTGGAGTGTCATCCGACATTCCTATGCCACCATGCATCTGCATGGCCTCGTCAATAATCTTCAGCGCCATGTTAGGTGCAGCAACTTTAATCATCGAGATAAACGGCTGAGCGGCATCGGTACCCATGTTATCCATAAGCCATGCAGCCTTAAGACACAACAAACGCGTCATTTCGATATTGATGCGAGCATCGGCAATAATATCTACGTTACCACCAAGCTTAGCTAACGGTCGCCCAAAGGCTTCACGGCTAACTGCACGCTCGCAAAGAAGCTTTAAAGCAGCTTCAGCAAGACCAATAGAGCGCATGCAATGATGGATTCGGCCAGGTCCGAGACGGCCTTGAGCTACTTCAAAGCCGCGACCCATACCTAAAATCATATTTTCTTTGGGTACACGCACGTCGGTAAAGCGCATGTGCATATGACCATGAGGCGCATCATCGATATTCATGACAGTCATGGGCCTTAAGTTTTTCACTCCAGGGGTGTCAAATGGAACCAGAACCTGAGAGTGTTGAGCGTGACGAGGCCCACCAGGGTTGGTATTACACATAACAATTAGAATCTTACAGCGTGGATCACCGGCGCCAGAGATCCAGATTTTTTCTCCGTTAAGTACCCACTCATCACCATCTTCAACACAGCTCATGGCGATGTTAGTAGCATCAGATGAAGCCACTGAAGGTTCAGTCATGGCATAGGCGGAACGAATCTCTCCATTAAGCAGAGGTGTAAGCCATTTCTCTTTTTGCTCTTCGTTGCAGTAACGTGCCAAGACTTCCATATTGCCGGTATCCGGCGCAGCACAGTTAAATACTTCTGGCGCTAAGAATGAACGTCCTGTCTCTTCTGCTATATAAGCATATTCGACGGTATTAAGACCATAGCCCCCCTCCCAATGGGTCAGGAAAAAGTTCCACAGATTTCTGGATTTTGCCTTACTCTTAAGGGTTTCAAGAATTTCAGTCTGACGATCAGTAAACGCCCAACGATCACCTTTAGCGACTTCTTGGTGATATTCCATTTCTAATGGTGTAATTTCTACGTCAATAAAGTTTTTAACTTCTTCAAGAATCGGTTTGAGCTTGTCACTAATACCTAAATCCATCATTCTTTCCTCATAATGTTAATCATCTAAAACTGCAGGTAGTTTAAACCAAAAAAGGGTCGCCTTGATGGCAACCCCTTTATTTATTACTTTTAGTAGCCGCTGATCAGCGCGAAACGATTTGCATGATAATTATAATCACCAAAGAGCATCTGAGCCGGTCGAGCGCGTTTAATGAAAAATCCAATTTCATACTCATCGGTCATGCCGATACCGCCATGTAACTGAATGGCTTCATTAGTCGACAACTCGGCCACCTCGCAGAGTTTGGCTTTAGCTATACTGACGAGAGCTGGGGCCTTTACATCACCTTCATCCAAAGATTGTAGAACCTTCAAAACAACGGACTTACACATCTCAATTTCGCTCCACCAATGAGCAGTTCGATGTTGCAACGCCTGAAAGGAGCCAATTAATGCACCAAATTGCTTACGCTCTTTCATGTACTGAAGCGTACGATCAAAACTTTCTTGAGTAATACCCAAAAGTTCAGCGGCTAAGTGAGCGTTGCCCGCATCCAGGGTCGCTGACAATGCACGAAAGCCTCTATTATGCTCGCCAAGCAAGGCATCTGCAGTGACCTCGACATCGGTGAAGGTGATGATTGCAGCATTGCGCCCATCAAGCATTTCGGTTCTTTGCACACTAACACCGGGGGCGGTTCGATCTACCAAAAACAGACTAATACCTTTCATATCGCCGGGACTAGCGGCAGTACGAGTGGCAACAATGAGTTTATCTGCAGTGCTACCATCAACGACAAAACGTTTCTCGCCATTTAATACATAGCCATCGCCTTTGGCTTCAGCCCGCATAGCGGTCTGCATTGGGTCATGATGAGTTTTTTCATCAACCGCAAGCGCTATGGTCAATTCACCGCCGGCAATCGCACCAAGCAGTTCAGTCTTTTGGTCTTCGCTGCCAGCCAGATTAATTGCGGTAACGCCAAGAATCGCTGTTGATAGCAGAGGAGATGCGGTTAATGTACGTCCGGCCTGCTCAACAATTTGGGCCATACCGACATGACCAAAAGCCAAGCCACCGTATTCTTCAGGCACTAAAATTGCTGCCCAACCCATATTAACCATTTGGCCCCATAGCGTACTTGAATAACCCGCAGCACTGCCGGCATCTCTCTGTGCGCGCAGTTCTGCGACGGGAGCATGCTCAGATAGAAACCCCTGAGCAGACTCTTTAAGCATTTTTTGTTCTTCGTTTAATACCAGTGCCATGCTAAATACCCCTAAAGTCAGTTAACCCAAGCCAAGAATGTTTTTGGCGATAATGTTCAGTTGAACTTCTGAGGTTCCACCTTCAATTGAATTGCCCTTTGTGCGCAACAATGTTCGCGCTGTCCAGCCATTGTTGGATATATCGCCTTCCCAGATGAGATCATCACTGCCACCAATTTTCAACAAGGTCTCAAAACGACGCTTATTAAGTTCGGTACCATAATATTTAAGCATTGCAGAGGTGGCACCAATGCCTTGCCCCGCTTTTGCTTCATCTGTCACACGCTCAGCGGTAAAGGCAAACGCCGCTGCATCAATCTCCCATTTAGCAACATCCGTGCGCATGAACAAGTCATTTAAACGACCATTAGTCGTACCTATGGTCTGCGCAGCAATGGCTCCGAGTGTTTTAGAGCCCGCACCGGTAAGCCCCATACCGCCAATCATTTCACGCTCGTGGGTAAGCAAGTACTTTGCAATCGTCCAACCTTGGTTGACCTCACCGACCACCTGATCTTTCTCGACGCGAACATCGTCCAAAAACGTCTCGCAAAAAGGCGAGCTGCCCGATATGAGTTTAATCGGCTTTGGTGTCACTCCAGGTGTTTCCATATCAAACAACACCAGGCTAATGCCCATTTGTTTCTTCGCATCTGGGTCCGTGCGCAGCAAACAGAACATCCAATCAGCTTTGTCCCCATAGGAAGTCCATACCTTTTGGCCATTGGCGATAAAGTGATCACCCATATCGACCGCCTTACTTTGTAATCCGGCCAAGTCAGACCCAGCATTGGGCTCACTGTACCCTTGGCACCATCTGATCTCGCCACGGATGATCGCCGGCAAATGCTGCTGTTTGAGCTCCTCTGAGCCAAACTTCAATAAAGCGGGACCAATCATCCAGATACCAAAGCTATCAAGCGGGGATCGCGCCCGAATTCGACCCATTTCTTGCTTTAGAACCTTATGTTCTGCTTTTATCAATCCACCACCACCGTAATCAGCGGGCCAATCAGGCGCAGTCCAACCTTTTGAACTCATACGCTCCAACCACAGTTGCTGGTCTTCACTTTCAAAGACCCAATTGCGGCCTCCCCAACAGGCTCCTTCCCCAGCTATTACTGGTGAACGCATGCTTTGGGGACAATTTTCTTCTAACCATTCTCGGGTTTCTTGCCTGAAAACTTCTAAATCACTCACATTAGGCTCCTACTGGTTTATGTAATCTAAAGATGTCCATCGCTGGGAAAGGGCGTCAGCTTGACTGAGTATTTTTTAAGAAATTGAACTTACAGTATGTTATGGTAACTTTCAAGCATTTTGGTGACTCACCGCCCACAGATAAGGGCCCTGACGCCTATTGATACTAGCTATCTACTCAGCTTATTATGAGTGTCTACTCGGCTCAGTATAGGACTTAATGAAAGACTATTTGCATCATGCACTGAAATAATTTAATTATATAAAAGAGCAATCGTCCTATGCCTGAACAGCAGAACAAAAGCATCGTACTCGCTGGCCGCCCCATTGGTGAGCCTATCGCCGACAACTTTCGCTTAGAAACAACGCCTATCCCAGAGGTCAAAGATGGGCAAGTATTGATTAAGGTTCTCTATCTTTCCTTGGATCCTTATATGCGAGGGCGTATGAGCGCGGCCAAATCCTATGCTGAACCTGTGCCAATCGGTGAGGTTATGCCGGCGGAAACCGCAGGGGTTATTGTTGAGTCAAAATCATCTCGATATGCCGTAGGTGACTATGTTTGCTGCCGCTCTGGTTGGCAAGAGTACTTTGTGTCTAACCAAAAAGACCCCATGACTTATAAAGTAGACCCAGAGACCGTCCCTCTCTCGGCCTACCTTGGTGTCTGCGGCATGCCTGGCAGAACCGCTTATTTTGGCCTCAAGCGCGAAGGTAAACCTGTGGCCGGCGAAACTCTTGTGGTCTCTGCCGCCTCTGGCGCAGTTGGGTCTGTAGTGGGTCAAATTGGTAAAAGACTTGGCCTTCATGTCGTCGGTATCGCTGGTGGTGCGAAAAAATGCGCGTATGTTAAAGATGAGCTCGGCTTCGATGAATGTGTTGATTATAAAGCAATAGATCTTGATGGCGCGCTGAGGGCAGCCTGCCCGAAGGGCATTGACATCTATTTTGAATCTGTTGGCGGTGCCGTTGCCGAAGCCGTTTCCAAACAATTCAATCCTGGCGCACGAGCACCAATCTGTGGCTATATTGCGAGCTACAATGCCACCGACATTACAAAGGAGCGCACGCCCTTTCATATTTTCGGAGAGCTCGAGACCCCCCCCGAACACAAATTCTTTTTAGTATTTGATCACTACGCCGAGTTTGCCGAGGCCAATAGTGCATTGACCAAGTGGGTTGCCGATGGCGAAATAAAATACCAAGAGACTATGGTCGAAGGGCTCGAACGCGCTCCTGAATACTTCAGTTGGTTATTTAGCGGCAAGAACTTTGGCAAGTTAGTTGTTAAAATAGCGGACGAATAAGCAACGCCCCCCCTAACCCCAAGGAAAATTGGAATGAGTGAAGCCCTGAATCAATTGCTCGATATTTTAAAGCTGGAAAAAATCGACACCAATCTCTATCGTGGTGTAACGCCGAAGACTACCAGTAAAAGAGTCTTTGGTGGGCAGGTATTCGCTCAGGCCATGCGCGCAGCGCAGGACACTGTAGAATCCGAACGCATAGTTCATTCCCAGCATGCCTATTTTTTGCGCCCTGGCGACCCTTCGGTGCCCATTTTATATGTCGTAGACGACATTCGAGACGGTGGTTCATTTACCACTCGTCGAGTCGTTGCCTCTCAGCGCGGCAAAGCGATTTTTAGCACTTCCTTAAGCTTTCAAATATTAGAGTCCGGCTTAAGTCACCAGAGTGATATGCCTGAGTGCCCTGGCCCCGAAGATTTGCCAGATGATAGCCAAAGCTGGGATAAGATACGTGAGCAATTAGACCCTACAGCCAAGGTAAGGCCTCCTAAATATGGTCCTAGACTACTGCCCATTCAAATGAGATCGGTTGAGCCCATTGATTACATTAACCCCGTGGCTCGAAAAGCGGAACAATTTGTTTGGATTAAAACTGCGGGCGAGTTGCCTGCAGAACAGGACAGCGGCCTACATAATGCGATCCTCGCCTATGCGTCTGACTTTAGTCTAATGAGCACTGCATTGATGCCTCATGAGGTGAGCATTATGAATCCCAAACTCCAACCAGCATCCTTAGATCATGCTATTTGGTTTCATGATAACTTTAGGGCGGATGAATGGCTTTTGTATCATATGGATAGCCTACGCTCTAGTCGCAGTCGAGGACTAAGTCGTGGCACTTTTTACAGCCGTGATGGCCGTTTAGTGGCGAGCACTATCCAAGAAGGGTTGATGCGCCTGCGCGACAGTTAAAACTGTTACATAGCTACTTCCGCAGTGTCTCTTACTGGCGCTAATCTGTTTGCTTTGTGGGCGCTGTCGGCGTGTTTAAAAATGTCACCAACCAGTGGATACCGATAACTAAAATAATGTCTTCAGTGGTCCCTAGCAACCGACTCAAACCTAAGCCGCCTAAGAACACGCCTACGCAGTTAGCTAGTCTCCAGCGCAGAGTGAAGAAGTGTACGCCGGCAAACACCAAATTACTTAAAATAGCGGCCGGGATCACCCCCATAGACACCGTAAGAAAACTAGGCAATATCAATCTAAAGGCAAACTCCTCAACAATTGATATATACAGGAGATATACCAACCAAAATAGCTCGCGTCCGGCAGTGGAATAGCCTCTAACACGCAGATAACCAAGAAAAAATATAACTAGCATTGAGCCGATTACAAAATAACGTGGGTAATCACCTAGAAACGAAGCGGTACTCCACTGGATAGATTCAGTCGCAATAGGCACCAACAAGCATACAAGGGCCGCTAAACCCATGGTTAGTCCGTGTCGAAGAAAGACTTGCCGGAATTTTGTTATATAAATACCACTCAATGATGCCTTGCGCTGGAGACGACCCTGGGGTCCACCGTCCTGAGTAATCTGTTTTGTCATATCGGCAAACTCATGTTGTTGAGTAGGGTGTAGAGATAACCCAGAGGGTCACAGAAACCCTCATAAATTGGCGTATTTCGCCTGTTTCCCACTGACCTTCTTGACGTAATTACGAGTCTCTTTTCGAATATGACGATTGGTTAGAAACCAATAAAATTCAGAGACTGACATTTTATTTATGCGAGCTAGAGACTTCGTTTTATTTCCCTTTCTATCCAAGCTTAACCAGAGATTACCTGCGCCGCCGTTGTAACTCGAAATAATCGCGTATTCTTTCTTTTTAGGGTGTTTGATCCCCACCAGATAACGGTTCCCTAAGATGCTGAGATAGCCTGCCGCTACCTCAATATTGTTTTTAGGACTATATAAAAAGGATGACGTCGGGGTATGTTTGTAGCCCTTAATAAGGGAGAAGTAATCGCGTCCCGCCGTGTCTGCTTTGATCTGCATCAACCCTAAGGCATTGGACCGCGAACGTGCCAATGGGTTAAATGAACTTTCCGTCTCCATAATTGCCATAACCAAAGATACAGGGACTTTATGCTGACGACTAGCCGCTTTAGCTAACTTTACGTACTTGCCTCCCGCTATGTCTTTATGGGTCTCAACCATGGCTAGAGACACCTTAAAGCGACCACTCTCACGCGTTTTGCCCTTCAGAAGGTAATCTGCAAATTTACCCGCCCTCCATTCAGAGCCTATCGCCTGACCAGTATGATCAAGTACCTGCTCCCAAAAAAAGGGTCGATTAGTTTTTTCGTTGGTTAGGCCAAAATCTTGAGCCGTTTTAGCATCAATAACGGAGGGGTCAATTTGAGTGAGCAGGACGTCAATAATTGACTGCTTTAATAAGTTTTCCGTTGTAGCGGTGAGCACAATTAGCCCTGTTTCAAAATCAACCAAGGTATTGCTGTCTTTTCCTTCTTTAAACAACAGGACTGACGGCGCATAGGACCCCTCATCATCTGGAAGAATTTGATATTCCTGCAACAGCTTGGCTACATCATCATCATAGTCATCGTAATCTCCAGCAAGAGAGGGCTTTGCCCACCCAATTAGCACCAATATTACAGCCAACAATACTGAGGTTAAGAGGCCTGTATTTTTCTGCTTTAGCATTGTCATTTACCGTTGATAGTCGTAAGTAGGATTCTGTTCGATCATGCCCTTACGCATTCTCCTCATACCCTTCAGCCAACGATCATAATCAGCGCCTTTGCCTTGAGCATAGGTCGCTAGATCACTATGAGGCATAATTAAGAAAGTCTCCTCCTCCATACCCTCCAAGACTGACTTGGCAGCATCTTCCGCGGTCATCACTTGATCATTACCGCTAACACCTCGCCCACCCTCGGTCATGCGCGTCGCTACATAAAGTGGACAAACGACTGACACTTTTATGTTGTCATCACCGTGGGTAATGGCAAGGGATTCTGCAAAGCCAAGCGCAGCTGTCTTGGTTGTAGAATAAGCAGCATCTCCAACCTGACAAAGTAAAGAGGCTCCGGATGCGACATTGACAAGATAGCCGCCGCCGCGCTGTATCATGCCAGGTATGACGGCGCGAGCCGCATACACGTGAGCCATTACATTGACATTCCAGCTGGTTTGCCAGGCCTCATTAGACGCTGAGGCGGCCATCCACCCGGGTGCGTCACTAAAAGAAACGCCCGCATTAGATACAAATATATCAACCGGCCCTAGCTTGGCCTCAACCGCCAATACAGCCGACTGAATATCAGCCTCTACGCCCACATCTGCGCCTAAACCTAGACCACCGCATGCCTTAGCCACTTGTTGAGCCGCATCAATCTCAAGGTCAACAACTGCGACTTTTGCGCCCAAGGCCGCGAATTGTTCACACAGAGCCTTGCCGATGCCATTACCACCCCCGGTAACAACCACTACTTTATTATTAAATTCCAACTGGTAACTCCTTTATGAATTTATTATTCCTTTATGACCAGTGCCTCTAACGCGACCCTAAGTTCTGAAGGTATAGGCACTGACTTGTCAGTGGTACGATCAACAAAGACATGGGTAAAGGTACCCATTGCCGAAGCCTGTTCGGCACCTTCCCTGAAAATTCCTATGCCATACTCCACAGAGCTATTACCTAATTTATTAACCCGCAAACCGGCAGTAAGTGGCTCAGGATAGGATGCTGGGGACTTATATTGGCAATTTGAAGCGACTACAAACCCAATAATATCGGCATTCTGGATATCTAGCCCCCCCTCCTCAATAAGGTACTTATTGGTTACCGAATCAAAATAGCTGTAATAAACAACGTTATTGATGTGGCCATAGATGTCGTTATCCATCCAGCGGGTAGTAATCCGTGAAAAGTACTTATAATTTAATCGTTGATCATCATTCATACTGTGTTCTCCATGCGCCTTAGTAGGCCTGCTGATAAATACCCAAAGCATCTTCAAGATCAAGCTCACGGGGGTTGTTAACGAGCAACCGTTGCTGAAGCATCGAATCCTCTGCCAGCTTGGGTAGGTCACTTTCAGGAATATTCATCTCTCGCAATGTCGTCTGCAATCCTAGATCAGCCGCCAGAGACAAAAAGTGGTCAGCGAGTATCTCCGTCGCAGCGATAGTATCCTCGGGTAAAATCTGATTAGGCATGATCAAAGGTGCTATTTCGGCATAAAGATCGGACGCTACTGGCCCGTTGAACCGAAGCACATGCGGTAGCACCAATGAATTAGACAGGCCATGAGGGATATGATAATTGCCACCCAGCGGATAGGCTAAGGCATGCACCGCGGCAACAGGCGCATTAGCAAAGGCCTGTCCTGCTAACATAGCGCCTACTAACATATCCGCTCTAGCCTCTAAATTACCCCCCTGCTTAACCGCAGTAACAATACTGCCGGATAATAACCGCAGAGCTTCGCGGGCGAGCATATCAGACAGTGGGTTTTTGAGCCGCTTTGACGTATATGCTTCAATGGCGTGCACCATCGCGTCGATTCCTGTAGCTGCCGTAACGTGTGCAGGCAAGCCTACTGTCAACCTAGCGTCCAGAATAATCTTATCAGCTAACAGTGTGCGGCTCACCACACCCGCTTTTGTAGTCTCACCCGTCGTTATAATAGACACCATAGTCACTTCAGACCCCGTGCCAGCTGTGGTAGGCACCTGAATGAGAGGCAATCGAGGGGACGTGATTTGATCGACGCCATAAATGTCAGATAAAGCTTGCTCGCCGGTGATCAGCGCCGCTAATAGCTTGGCCACATCCATAGAGCTACCACCACCAAATCCCACAACTCCATCACAACCAAAAGCCTGTGCCGCTATGACGGCGTCAACTACCACACGCTCAGGAGGATCCGCGATAACATCAGAATAAATACTGTATTCGATCTTATGTGTATCAAGGCTTTTAGTAGCTGAATCCAACAAACCCAATTGAATAATCCCCGGATCAGTCACTATTAAGGCACGCTTAATACCTAGATCAGCAGCCATTTCCCCAAGTTGATTGGAAGTGTCTGCACCGACAACAACATCAGATACCGTACTAAAAAAAAAGTTACTCATAAGTCATAATCCCGAAAAAGGCGCATACATTACTTAATGTAATATGTAGATTTACGCGACAATCCATTGATAAATAGGTAAAAATAATCTGAAGATAGGTCCTTACCTCTTAGATCTGGAAGCCAGTCAGCCAACTCAGGGCTAGCCTCTACCGCCCCCGACAACATGTTCTGGGTTATCTCCGAGTCGATATTACGCACAGTGCCGTCAATCAAACCTTGGCGAATATAGGCTCCGAGCTTCTCGCTATTCTCTTTAGTCGCCTTAAGAACCCTTTTCCGATGATCCTGACCTAACGATGGTAGCGCACGATAACGAATTAATGGCCCCTTATCGCTAAATTGAGTGTGGAACAAATAGCGCAGCGATAGCTCAACTTTCTTTAGCCCCGTCTTGCCGACCTTTCCAGCCTCAGAAAGCAGCCCACCCTCCAAATCCAATGTACGATTAAAACATTGATAAAGAAGCTCCTCTTTATTTTTTATATGGTAATAAAAAGCTCCCTTAGTTACGTCCAGAGAACTAGCTATCTCGTCAAGCGAGGTACCTTTGTAACCTTTTTGATTAAAGTGTGCAGAACCCACTCGATAGAAGGCCTCACGTTTATTATGATTTTGAATCTCACGGTTAAAGCTATCTGCATCAATCTCACCTATCGCAGGAAAATCGATATCTTCGAACTCGTGAGGCTCGCTGGCCAATCCGTTAGTGACTAAACTCAGGACACTTGCCATGACCGAATCGGTATTAGCCGCATGTTTCCTATTCATCCAAACCGGGAACCACTGAATAATGGAGAATATAGCTAATGCCACCACGGAAGGGTCTAGGTCAGCAATTACACCCTGTTCAATACCCTCCTCCACCATCGACTGGCAAAGCACGAAGATCTCAGACCAACGCTTAGCAATATCCTGACGGTATTCATCATTGAGTGACGAAACTTCGGTCAACAGAGCAAAATGAGGCGATTCGTCCCGCATCGTTGCCGCATATTGCTGCAAATGCCCGCCAATCATGAATATTATCTTATCTAGGCCAGATCCCTTTTGCGCATTAGCCTCAACTGCTCGTCTCAACCACATGTCACAACTAGCTACATAACATTTGTGCACAAGATCTTCTTTATTTCTCACATAGTAATAAAGGCAGGTTTTAGTTAAGTTCATCGTGCCTGCGATATCAGCTAAGGTAGTGGCCCGTGAACCCTGCCAATTAAACAATTGCGAGGCTTCAGATAGGATCAGCTGAAATTTCAACTGATGCTGCCGGCCCTTTACGAACGGTGAGGCGATTAAATGCTGATCACGTGAATTCATTCCTAGCCCTGTGAAAACCTAGCTCGCTAATAACCACCTGCGCTATAGCCAAGTTCAAAATTTATACTTAGGGGAAGAATAACATACTAGAATGTGGATTTTGTAGTCTAAACTCGTACAGCATTGATTATGCCAAGCCAATCAACACCGAAGACGTTGTCCCAAATCTTAACCACCCGTCATATTCATAAACCGGACAATATCAGTCCGGTTGGGATCAAACTCATGACGCTCCGGCTTAGATTGCAGAGCTTCCAGGATCTTAGCTCGCAATAGCCCTGAATCCCCTGGGTGAGAGCGAATCACTGCACGTAAGTCCATACTCTGCTCGTTACCCAAGCACAGCAATAATCGCCCTTCTGCAGTCATTCTGACACGATTACAAGAATCACAAAAATTATTCGACATAGGGGAAATGAAACCAATCTTACTGTCACTGCCTGCCACTTTGACATATCGCGACGGCCCACCAGTAGTCTCCACGCTATCGGTCAAGTCAAACTCGGTTTCAAGCTGGTCGCGCAGAGCCTGACTAGTAATCTGCGTATTAACGCGTTGATGAGATGATATTTCCCCTAGAGGCATTTCCTCGATAAACGAAATATCCATCTGGTTATCTATCGCATACCGCGCTAGATCAAGAACCTCTTCATCATTAAAGCCGGCTAATATGACCGCATTTAATTTGAGCTTTGCAAAATTAGCCGCTTTAGCCGCCCGAATACCTTTATGCCATACATCTAGATCCCCAAGCCGAGTTAATGCCTTAAAACGATCGGGCCGCAGGCTATCGATACTAATATTGAGCCGGTTCAGACCTGCATCTTTAAGGGGTTGCGCCATTTTAGGCAGCAACATGCCATTGGTGGTCATCGTTACTTCATCTAGGGAAGGAAGATCCGATATTGCACTCACCAGCTTGATTATATCCCTGCGAATAAGAGGCTCACCGCCTGTTAGTCTAATCTTGCGCACGCCCAGCTCAACAAAAGCTGAGGCAACGTCGCGAAGCTCTTCTAAGGACAGAATCTGCTGACGCGGCAGAAACGTCATATCTTCTGCCATACAGTAGGTACAGCGTAGATTGCAACGATCTGTAACTGACAGACGCAAGTAATCAACCTTACGACCAAAAGGGTCAATCAGCTCGTTACTCAATGGTGGCAGCTCAGTAGAATCCGTCACTTATTTCTCTTATTTCTTGATTTTAATATGCTGAATAGACTAACACATCTACCAGGTCGTCAACTTGAATATGTTCGCCACTATTTTGCCTAACCAAGACATCACCCCAACAGACCGAAGAAAGAA
>Ga0209384_1000194_pt1 | contig 42692 bp, 36 predicted proteins | sample CoawatmetaG05DNA_FD_187511 | JGI IMG/M metagenome (GOLD analysis project Ga0209384, IMG submission 187511) | Marine microbial communities from the West Antarctic Peninsula - Coastal water metaG058-DNA (SPAdes) (version 2) | ecosystem: Environmental > Aquatic > Marine > Coastal ... | reverse complement strand
CTAGATTATCTCTTCATAAATTAGTTACAGATGGCAGAATTCACCCTGCAAGAATAGAAGAAGTAGTAAAGAAAACAAGCAAAGAAATTGAAAATGAAATTATTGAAGTAGGTAAAAGAACTGTAATTGATCTAGGAATTCATGGTTTGAATCCTGCTTTAATAAAAGCGGTTGGTAGAATGAAGTATAGATCCTCTTACGGTCAAAATTTATTACAACATTCAAGAGAAGTTGCAAAACTCTGTGGAATAATGTCCTCTGAGCTTGGATTAAATCCAAAAATTGCTAAAAGAGCTGGTTTGCTTCATGATATAGGTAAAGTTCCTGAAGAGGAAACAGAAACTCCTCATGCATTACTTGGAATGCAATGGGCTGAAAAATATGGTGAAAAACCAGATGTTTGTAATGCTATTGGAGCCCATCACGATGAGATTGAAATGAATAATTTAATTTCTCCAATAGTTCAGGTTTGTGATGCTATTTCAGGAGCAAGACCAGGAGCTAGAAGACAAGTTTTGGATAGTTATATCCAACGACTTAAGGAATTGGAGGATATAGCATATGGTTTTAAAGGAGTTAATAAGGCTTTTGCAATTCAGGCGGGTCGAGAATTAAGAGTAATGGTTGAAAGTGAAAAAATATCTGATGATCACGCTGCTAAACTATCCTTTGAGATATCACAAAAAATTCAAACTGATATGACTTATCCAGGACAGGTTAAAGTCACTGTAATTAGAGAAACAAGAGCAGTTAACATTGCTACTTAGATATTTTTTTTTGCCATTTCCAAGCAGATTCCATGGCTTGATCTAAAGTTAATTTTGTTGTCCAGTTAAGTTTTTTGTTAGCTTTACTTGTGTCTGCATATGCAGAAGTTATGTCTCCAATTCTTCTTGATCCTATTTTGTATTTTAATTTAATTTTAGAAACTTTTTCAAAACTAGTTATTGCTTGAAGAATAGAAGTTCCTCTTCCCGTTCCTATGTTATAATATTCGTAATTTTTAGAATCAGTATTATTTATTAAGCTAGTTAATGCAGCTATATGTGCTTTGGCTAAATCAACAACGTGAATGTAATCTCTAACACATGTTCCATCTTTTGTTTGATAGTCGTCGCCAAACACAATCAATTCACTTCTTATTCCAGCTCCAGTTTGGGTAATAAAAGGCACTAGGTTTTGAGGAATGCCTAAAGGGAGCTCACCGATTTCAGAAGATTCATGTGCTCCAATAGGATTAAAGTATCTTAACGAGATTGCTTTTAAATTTTTACTAGAACTGACTGTGTCAGTTATTATTTCTTCACAAATTTGTTTTGTATTTCCATAAGGGGACTCGGCCTTTTTTATGGATTCTTCTTCAGATATTGGCAGGGTTTCTGCTTGTCCATAAACTGTACATGATGAACTAAAAATAAAATTTATTGATTTATTTAATTTTTGCAACGCCTTCAATACATTTACTAAAGAATAAATATTATTTTCATAATAATCTAAAGGTTTTTCAACACTTTCTCCTACAGCTTTTGATGCAGCAAAATGAATAACTCCAGATAAATCACTATGTCTTTCAAATAAATCAGTAACTAAATCAGATTTTTTTAAATCGACATTTTCAAAAACAATATTTTTTCCTGTAATGTTTTTTAAGCCATTCAAAACTTCAATTGACGAATTAGACAGGTTGTCTACGATTACTACTTGATATCCTTTTGATTGTAATTCAACAACTGTATGACTTCCTATATAGCCCAGTCCACCAGTTACAATTATTTTTGATGATTGGTTAATCATTATATTAAATTATTTTGTGAAGATAAAAGTTTTTTAAGACTAACTCATTAAAAATTAACTCAAGATCTAAGAAATGAGAACTAAGTATAAGGACTCATAAGAGTTAGATGAAAAGCTTTATTTATTAAAATAGAGTATTATATACTTATACTTTTAATTTGATTTTTAATACTAGTAATATAATCCTGAAAAATAACATCATCATCATAGACTTTTCTAATTCCCCGTATTCCTTCAAAAGAGCCAATTAATAATATGGATAGGGCTTTGGGATTAACACTAGAATGTAGTTCTTTTTTTTTGACACCTTCCTTTATTACTATGGTTAGAGCTTCATTCCAATCATCAATTAATCCTCTTAGAAGAACTCTAAATCCACTATCGTCAATACAACCTATTTCATTAATTAAATTATTAGCAGGACATCCTAATGCTTTTTCCTTTTCCGAGTAGTTTTTAATTCTTTCAGTAAAAACATGCAATATGAGTTCTGGAATATTTTTGTTTTTATAATCTTCTAATGGATTAATAAAACCATTATATATTCTTTTTCTTATAACTATATCAACAACTTTTTTTCCAATATCACATTTGTTTTTAAAATGATGATAAAAAGCTCCTTTAGAAAGAGATGTCTCTTTCATTATGTCAGGGATACTAGTGTTATTATAGCCTTGACTATAAAATAAATCAAAAGATTTATTTATAATTAAATCTTGAGTTGCTTTTGATTTAAGATCCTGTTTCATAATTAGTTATAAAAATTATTTCACATAAAGTTATGAAAAAAAATGACACAAAAACACAATAACATGCATTGATGCATGTTTTCTTTATGAATTATTTATATTTGATCATTAACAATCAAAAAAACACAAATGAAAAAACTAAATTTAATTATGCTTTTATTGTTTTCTATAACAATTTCTGCACAAAGCGTTATGAGTAATACTTACTTAGATGTTCCACTTAATAAGGTTAATGACTTTTTAACATTACACAAAAAAGTTGTAGACATGTCAAATGGAGAAGATAGAACAGTGGGTATTCATTGGGTTTACAGACATTGGTATGGCAACGACCATAGTATTATGCTTGCAGATATATTTCCTTCAGCTGAAGCTGCTATAAAAGATGATTTTTGGGCTGCTTTAAGAAAAAACGTTGATCAACTTCCTGCAGATGAGAAAAAGGAAATGCAAGATGTTATTAGCAAGTGGATGGTGTATTGGAACAATCATACAGATGAAATGAGAGTTGTAGATTGGGACAAAAATTGGCTTGGGAAAAAAGATCTTGACTTAGATATTCCTTATGTTTTTGTTGTAGGAAACTATAATTCAAACGCTGGGAATCCAGAAATGATAGATGCATATATGGATTGGAGTGTTAAACCTGGTGTAGAAAAAGGAGTTATGCTTTATGGTGGAGCTACTACTCACTTTATAGGTTCTGGTTCTGATGTTCAATTATGGTCAGCTTACACAAATATCGCAGATTTTGCTGAAGCTAACGGTCCTAATTCTCAAAGAAATTCTGAAGCAGCTCCTAAATTTTGGAGTTTAGTTGAAGGTGCACATTCAGATCAAATCTACATACATGTAGGTCACACAATTGACAATAAATTCAATTTTGCAGGAAAAGACAAATAATTTATTAATAAAAATATCAAAATGAAAAATTTATTATTAACACTTACTTTATTTATTTCCTTTAACACAGTTGCACAGGAAATACATTCTTTTTATACTTTAGACGTTCCTCGCTCAAAGGCTGGTGATTTTATAAAAATGCATAAAAAATTTATTGACATTTATTATGCTGGATCTGATGAAAATAAAATGGAATCAACCTGGTTGTTTTCTCATACTTATGGAAGTGATTTTACATTTAAGGTGATTGAAGTTTATCCAGATGTTATGGCTCAGGCTAGTGCTGTAAATTATGGAGCAGAAGTATCTAAAAATATTGATGCTATGACTATTTCATATGATGAAAAGAAGATGTTAAAAGATGAGTGGTCTATTTATTTTCAGTTATATCTTGAAGGTCATGATGACGAGGTTAGAGTAACTTTTGAAAAACAGATTTTTATAACTGAAAAAGATATTGATTTTTCAAAAAAACACATTGTAGTGTTCAATAATAACAACCCTAAATGGAAAGATAGAACTGAATATATTTCTTTATGGAATAAGTTCACAAGACAACCAGCCATAGATTTAGGAGAAACTTTGGCGATAGTTCCTACCGGACATTACAGTGGAAGTTCTTATACTTTTCAGGCGGCTCTATGGTACAGCTCTTGGGATTCTTTTCTAGTAAATCAAAATAGCATAGAGAATTCCGGTCCGATGTCAGATGATAGAAAAAGAATGTGGGATATTGGAGGAAGTCATTCAGATGAAATTACTACTTTCTTAGGGTGTACTTGGTCAAGTAAAGTAAATACTTCAAAAACTTTTACTATAGCAAAATAAATTTTTATATTTATATCATAAGCTAAAAAAACTCAAGTTTATTCTTGGGTTTTTTTATTAAAAATATAAATTAATGCCAATTACTCACTTTGTGCAGAATGTCAAATAAAATTGAATCTTGATTAAATCAGCTCTATTTAGTGTAATTTCTTTTCTTATAGTATTTCAGATATATTCTCAAAATCCTATTTCTTTAAAAGATTCTTTAGAAATAATGAAGGTTATGAAGATTCAAGAAATCGCATGGAATAATGGTGATATTGATACTTTTATGGAAGGTTATTTAAAGTCTGAAGAGTTAGTCTTTTCTGGTAAATCAGGTCCAGTTTATGGGTGGGATAATACAAAAAAAAGATATCATATTTCTTATCCAAATACCCAAGTAATGGGTGAATTAAAATTTACTGTTAAAAAAATACGAGCTGTTTCCTTGAACTCCGCTTTTCTAATTGGTGAGTATTATTTAAAAAGAACCACACAAGATAGTTATGGTCATTTTACTTTATTATGGAAAAAAGTTAATAACAATTGGCTTATAATTAGCGACCACACTTCAGCTGTAAAATAAACATTGATTTAGCTTGTATAAAGTTTCAAAGTAGCATAATTTTATTGTCAATGAATCCACTAAGACAGACAGGTTTTTTATTCACTAATTTTAAAGCTAAATTTCAAACTCCTTTCGAAAAACTTTTTGAAATTTTCAAGGAATTAATTACTTATACATCTGGAGATTTTGACGAGGCAATCGATTGGTTAAAAGAACTTGATAAAGAGTATCTTCTAACAGATGAGAACTACACAATGGATGATTTTATTGACGACCTTTTAAATAAGGGTTATATAAAAAAAGAAATTGATCCGGAGGGTAAAGGAGAAGGAGTAGGCTTAACTGCCAAAACAGAAATGCTTTTACGTCAGCATGCATTAAAACAAATTTTCGGTAAAATGAAAAAGGCCGGTAATGGTAATCATACTAACAAACAGCCTGGCTTAGGTTTACAAGATTCAGGAGATTTTAAAGCTTATGAATTTGGAGATTCAATTGAAAAAATTGCTATTACTGAGAGTATTAAAAATGCTCAAATTAAAGGAGGTTTAGATGAGTTTAGGCTAACACAAGAGGATTTAGTTGTTAATGATCAGTTTCATCAGTCCCAAATGAGTACAGTTCTAATGATTGACATTAGTCACAGTATGATTTTATATGGTGAAGATCGAATAACTCCAGCTAAAAAGGTGGCTATGGCTTTGTCTGAGTTCATTACTACAAGGTATCCTAAAGACAAACTCGATATTATAGTTTTTGGAAATGACGCAAGGCCAATTTCTATTGATGAACTTCCTTATTTAAAAGTAGGACCTTATCATACAAATACAGTTGCTGGCTTAGAACTGGCTATGGATATTTTAAGAAGAAATAGAAAATCAAATAAACAAATCTTTATGATTACCGACGGCAAGCCCAGTTGTCTAAAGTTAAAAGATGGTAGTTATTATAAAAACAGTAATGGGCTTGATCCGCATATTGTAGATAAATGCTACAATATGGCTCAGTTGGCAAGAAGGCTTAATATCCCAATTACAACCTTTATGATTGCTCAAGACCCTTATTTGAAAAAATTTGTTCAGGAATTTACAATGGCCAACAGAGGAAAAGCTTTTTATACAGGCTTAAAAGGATTGGGTGAAATGATTTTTGAAGATTATGAAACTAACAGAAAAAAAAGAATTTAATAGAAATGATAAATAAAATTAAAACACTTAAAGAGCTTAAAAAATCAGGATATATTTCTTTAGATATAAAAAAAGAAATGATAAAAAATTTAAGTCATAATCTGAAAAATGGCATTGGTACTTTTGAAGGAATCCATGGCTATGAAGATTCAGTAATTCCAGACTTAGAAAGGGCTATTCTTTCAGGTCATAATGTAAACTTACTTGGGCTAAGGGGACAAGCTAAAACGAAATTAGCTAGACAATTGACTAACTTACTAGATGAGTGGATTCCAGTGGTTAAAGGCTCTGAAATTAATGACGATCCTTTAAATCCTATTTCTTTTTTTGCAAAACAATTAATTCAGGAAAAAGGTGAATTAACGCCAATTGATTGGGTACATAGAGAAAATAGGTTTTTTGAAAAACTAGCAACTCCTGATGTTACAGTAGCTGATCTTATAGGAGATATTGATCCAATTAAAGCCGCTAGTTTAAAATTGTCTTATTCTGACCCTAGAGTTATACATTTTGGAATGATTCCTAGAGCTCACCGATGTATTTTTGTCTTAAATGAATTACCAGACCTTCAAGCGAGAATTCAAGTTTCTTTATTTTCAATTCTTCAAGAAAAAGAAATTCAAATCCGTGGATTTAAGTTGAGACTTCCAATTGATGTTGAGTTTTTATTTACCGCTAATCCTGAAGATTATACAAATAGGGGGAGTATAGTTACCCCGCTGAAAGATAGAATTGGCTCACAAATAATGACTCATTACCCTAAAAATATAGAAATTGCAAAAACTATAACTCATCAGGAATCTTCTATTTCAAAAAATTTTGATTCTTCAAAAATTTATGTCCCTGAATTGGCTAAAGATATTATTGAACAAATTGGTTTTGAAGCTAGAGAAAGTGTGTATGTTGATTCTAAAAGTGGAGTGAGTGCTAGATTAAGTATTTCTGCTTTTGAGAATTTAATTAGTTCAGCTCAAAGAAGAATGCTAATCAATGGAGAGTCAAACACTAGTATTAGGATGACAGATTTTAATGCTGTTATTTCTGCTATTAATGGAAAAATTGAACTAGTTTACGAAGGCGAGCAAGAAGGAGCTAATGAAATCTCTCGACTTTTAATTGTAGAGTCAGTCAAATCATTTTACAATGATTTTTTTCCAAAAATTAAAAAATTAAAAAAAGAGACCGAGCAGGATCCTTACCAAAAACTAATGGATTGGTTCGTAGATAAAGAGTTATTTTTAGATGAAAATTTAGATAATAAATCTTATGAAGATACTTTTAAAACAATTAAAGAATTAAAAATTTTTGTAAGAAAATATGCACCAGATATCGATTCTAAAGACGAAAATTTTATGTGTGAATTTTTACTTTGGGGACTGTCTGCTTTTAAAAAAGTGTCAGTAACTAGAACATCTAAAGGAATTTCTTTTAGCGATTCTTTTTCAGACTATATTAATGGTTTGTAATTTTTTTTATAATATTTGTTTAACTAAAATTTAAATCTAATGAATTCATCAAAAGCCAATATTTTAAATTCTATTTGTTTAATAGTAATAGGATTATGGGGATATGTTGAAGTAAGTTCACCAACCGCTTTAATTCCAGTAGGGTTTGGAGCTGCTTTAGCTTTTTGTATTGCTGGGTTAAAGAAAGATAATAAAGTCATTGCGCATATAGCAGTTCTTTTAACTTTATTCATACTAATCGCTCTAGTTGGAATGAGGCTTCCAAAATCAATAGATCAAGGAGGTTTAGGACTTGTTAGAGTTTTACTTATGACAGGAACATCTGCATTGTCAATGGTTTATTTTATAAAAAGTTTTATTGCAAATAGAAAGGCTAAAAGCTAAGCTGTCAATTTGATAGAAATCAATCAATTATTTTTTTTTATTTTAAAAATAACTAGAGTGTGTGGAAATGTGATGGCCGCTAAAAAAGAAAAGAATATACTGATTAGTAAGTTCTGTTGATCTTTTAAGGCGTAATACGCTATAAACAAACCTATTATTGATATTACCCAGTAAATTGAAGCATCTTTTAAATATTTAATAAATGTATTTTTAGTGCTTGTTCCGTAAATAAATTTTGATTGTTCTATTATAGATGGTATGCTATGCCATATGACAAAATACACAGCAAATGACCAAATTAGTGAAGAACTAAAAAAAAGTGCACTAAGAATAATTATAAAAAAAAATTGTTGAGTTAGTTGAGTTTTTAATTCATTAAAACTTATAAACAAGTTAATTATTGCACCAATTGCCGATAGGCTCAAAAGAGATATCAGAATTTTTTCGCTAATTGAAAACCCAGTAATATCAAAGATTATCTCACTTACATAATTGTGATTTAATGTGAATAGTGTTAAGAATAATAGTAATCCATAAAAAAAATAAAACAATTTAATTTTTGTTGAATTGGACTTATATAGCATGGTCCATTGTTGTTCTCCAAAATGATAAGCACTAAATAGAATAAAAAAAATAATAGCAAAAGTTGGAATTAAATAAAAAAAACATCCACTTAAAATTACCATAGTTAAATAAACAATGAATAATGATTTAGAAGAAAGGTTGTTTTTGCTTTTTTTTAATAATATCAAATCGTTAGCTCCGTGAACAATTCCAAATGACAAGATTCCAAAAAATCCAATAATATTGAGATAGTATTCTTCTACAACATAAAATAAAATAATACAAATAACAGTGGATAATGTTATGATTTTATGAGTCATTTGGCCTAGAATGTGAGAATATGGCATTTTTTTTAATTTTTATTCATACAAACTTAAATATATTCAATCGTTTTATATATATTTAATACTTAATCAACAAATAACTTTAATAATTATGGAAATTTTTAACACATTTAATTTAATTGGTGATGTGCCAACAGACTTAGTAAGTTTCACTTTTTTCATTGGAACTATGGCTATGATGGCAGCATCTGTATTCTTTTTTCTATCGATTAACGCAGTAGACGCTAAATGGAGATCTTCAATTTTAGTTTCTGGTCTAATTACATTTATAGCTGCTGTTCATTACTATTACATGAGAGATGCTAACATTGAAGGTGGAGACACTACATTTTTTAGATATGTAGACTGGATTCTTACTGTGCCATTAATGTGCGTTGAGTTCTATTTAATTCTTAGAGCTGCTGGTGCAACTAAAAGCTTGATGTGGAAACTAATTGCTTTATCAACTATAATGCTTGTAACAGGGTATGTAGGAGAAGCTGGTTTAGGTAATGCTGCTTTATGGGGAGCTTTTTCTGGAGCTGCCTATTTTTATATAGCTTACATGATATGGTTTGGAGAAGCTAAGGCTTTAGCTGTTAAAGCTGGAGGTGCTGTAGAAAGCGCTCACAATACATTAGCATGGTTTGTTCTTGTAGGTTGGGCTATTTATCCTTTAGGATATATGCTTGGTACTGACGGATGGTATAGTGGTCTTCAAAATATTATTGCTTTAGACATGGATGTTGTTTACAATATCGGTGATGCAGTTAATAAAATTGGTTTTGGACTTGTAGTTTATAACCTAGCTGTTTCAAAATAATATAACATAATTTATTATTTAGTTTAAAAAAGCCGCTTTTAAGCGGCTTTTTTTATTTATAAAAATGATTTATAAAGGGAATCTAAATGTAAATCAACTGCAATTAAAAAAACTTATTATGTACCTTTATAGTCAATTATTACCATGCAATTAGATTATGATTATATAATTTGTGGAGCAGGAGCATCCGGACTTTCTCTAGCTACTGCGTTATCATTAGACCCGTTATTTTCGAAAACAAAAATACTGATTGTAGATCCAGAATTCCCTAAAGTAGTTGATGACAGAACTTGGTGTTTTTGGGAAGAAAAAGAAAGTAGTTGGAATAAAATGCTTTTTCATTCTTGGAATAACGTTTTATTTAAGAGTGATAATTTTAGTAAGAAACTCTCTTTAAATCCTTTTAGTTATAAGATGCTTAAAAGTAGATCCCGTTATAACTACTCAAATGAAATAATATCTAAAAACCCTAATATTAATAGTTCTAATACTAAAGTTTTGAATGTCTTGGATAATGGACAATATTGCGAGGTCCAAACATCTTCTGGAGTTTATAAGTCAAAAAAAGTATTTAACAGTATTTTAAATTGGGATTTAATAAATAACATACAAAAGTATCCTTTACTTATTCAGCATTTTGAAGGTTGGTTTATAGAAACTGAAGAAGATTTTTTTAATACAAATGAAGCGACTTTTATGGATTTTTCCATTAAGCAAAATTCCAATACAAGATTCATGTATGTTTTACCCTTTTCAAAAAGAGAAGCTTTGATTGAGTACACTCTATTTTCTGAAAGCACTCTTAATCAAAAGGAATATGAAGAGGCTTTAAATAAATATTTAAGAGATTTAGGGATAGAAAAATTTTCAATTAAATCAAAAGAATCTGGAAAAATACCTATGACTGTCTTTCCTTTTGAAAAGCAAAATTCTAAAAACATTTTATACATAGGAACTGCTGGAGGATGGAGTAAGCCTAGCACGGGTTATACTTTTAAAAACATTGAAAGAAAAACAAAGGCACTAGTTGAGTTTTTAAAACAAAAAGATAATTTTATTAAATTTTCAAAAAAGACCAGATTTTGGTATTATGATTTGATTTTTTTAGATGTATTATTTCAAAACAATCATCTTGGAAGTGAACTTTTTACGCAAATGTTTAAAAAGAATAGTCCCAACATGATTTTTAAATTTTTAGATGAAAAAACTTCTTTTTTAGAAGAAATAAAAATTATGTTAAGTTTTCCCAATGGAGTTTTTATTAAAACTATCTTAAAAAGAATTTTTAAAATTAAATAATCAATAGTTTTTCTAGAGCTCCTCTAATTTTTATAAGGATCAGAGTTGATTTATTCTCTGATCTATTTACAAATACATGAGTGAATTCACCATAGGCACTTACTTCACTTTCTCCCTTCTTAAAAACCCCAATACCATATGTTACAGTGCTATTCCCAGTTCTATTAACTTTTAATCCAGTTTCAATTTCGTCAGGAAAACTAAGGCTAGACAAGTAATTGCAACTTGAGTTAACAACATAGCCAATAATTTTAGAACTAAAGATATCTAGTTCTGAATTTTCAATTAAATACTTGTTTACTGTTGAGTCAAAATATCAGTAATAGGTTATATTATTAAGATGACCATAGACATCATTATCCATCCACCTTGTTGATATTGGATAAAAACATTTATAATCTTTGCGTTCTACAGCTAGATTTTGATTCATATTTACTTATTAAATTCAAATTAGTAAAAAATAATATAAGTTATAGCTTTCAATATTTTTTTATCTTTTTAATAAAACTCAATTCTGTTTAATTATATTTATATTACTATAGTTATTAATATACGATGAAAAATCAGTATTTTATTTTAAACAGAATTATTAATTTATATTAAATTTTTTAAATGGGTTTTAAATCAAAATTAAGAGCAATTGTTAAAGATAATTCCACAAAAAAAGGAAAAATATTTGATTATGTAATACAGTTTTTGATATTGATGTCTTTAGTGGCTTTTTCTCTAGAAACCTTACCAGATAATTCTCCAGAGCTTACGGTTTTATTATACAATTTCGAAATTTTCTGCATCGTTGTTTTTACTTTAGAATACTTTTTAAGAATCTATGTTTCTAAAAAATCACTAAACTATCTTTTTAGTTTTTATGGACTTATAGATTTTTTAGCAATAATGCCCTATTACTTATCTTCATTTGATCTAAGATTCTTAAGAATTTTTAGAGTTTTTAGGCTTTTAAGGTCTTTTAAATTATCTAAATATAATAAAGCTTTAAATAGGTTTAAGATTGCTTTTAGACTAGTTAGAGAAGAGCTTGTACTATTTTTGATAGTAATAACCATTTTACTTTTTATAGTTTCTGCAGGAATTTATTTTTTTGAAAACAAAGCACAACCGGAAGTATTTAAATCGATTTTTCATAGCTCATGGTGGTCGGTAGTCACTTTAACAACAGTTGGTTATGGAGATGTATACCCCATAACAATAGGTGGAAAAATATTTACTTTTTTTGTATTATTATTAGGGGTGGGGGTTGTGACTGTGCCAGCTGGACTGGTTGCTACATCTTTATTAAAAGCAAGAGAGATTCAAGATGAAAAATTAAATTAAAGTCTAATTTATTTTTTATTTCTTTTGTTGTAATTCTTATCTCCTCTTGTTTTGGGTTTCTTGTACTTAGCAGCCATTTTGAACTTGTAAGATCCTCCTAAATTTTCTTTACTATTTTTTTTAGATTTTTCATCTGACTTTTGAGAAGTTTTCATAATCTATTTAAATCTATATTTGAAATTTTTAATAGCTTTTAACACATACAAATATAGATGATTTTAAGCCATAAAAAATGTTGTTAAAAACTAAAAATCTTTGTAAATAAATGACTTACAAAGTGGGTTATATAATTGAAGGAAATAGATCTTTTGTGTATTTAGGGATATAACTAAATTTATAATTTATAGATGTTAAATACAGAGCTTTTCCTATATTTATTTGAGTTATCAATGCCGTTGACCATCCATAATATTTGATTCGTTTTTGGAGCTGTGGATTATTTAGATGAGACTAATATGTCTGAAAGCAATGAGTTTGCCTTGGATATTAAATTGCAATTAATGTATGACTTTAGATCTAAATTTTTAAAAAAGAAAACAAATATAAATCTTTCAATATAAAATTTAAAACAATACGAAATGAGAATTAGTAAATTGATTAAATATTGTTTTTCACTTCTAACATTGCTCTTGCTTATAAGCTGCAGCTCAAAACAATCCAACGCTAATATCATTTTTTCTGAATCTCCGAAAAATCATATTGCTTATTTCACTAGTGAAAAGATTACTATAGACGGGAAAGGTGAAGAAAATGCATGGAAAGAAGCGTTTTGGTCCGATTCATTTATAGATATAGAAGGTGAAAAAATTCCAAAGTTCGAGACACGATTTAAGATGCTTTGGGATGATAAGAATCTTTATTTTTATTCTAAAATGGAAGATCCTCACATTTGGGCAAGTTTAAAACAAAGAGATACTGTTGTATTTTACAATAATGATTTTGAAATTTTTATTGATCCTAATGGAGATACCCACAACTATATGGAAATTGAACTTAATGCATATAATACCCTTTGGGATCTGTTCTTAACTAAGCCTTATAGAAATAATTCTACCGTATTAAATCAATGGGATATTAAAGGATTCCAGTCTAATGTTCACGTTTCTGGAACATTAAATGATGCTTCTGACATTGATGATTACTGGGCAGTAGAAATAGCAATTCCATGGATTTCATTACAAGAAGAGATTGGTAAAAAAACACCTATTTTGGGTCAGACCTGGCGTATTAATTTTTCAAGAGTACATTGGGAATTTGATTTAATTGATGGAATGTACTATCGTAAAAAAGATGATAAAGGAGGTTTTTTAACTGAATATAATTGGGTTTGGAGTCCTCAAGGAGTGATTAATATGCATCAACCTGAAAAATGGGGCTTCGTTCATTTTGCCAAAAAAATCGATCAAAAGCATCAACCCAAATTTCAATATCCTGTTGATAATTCGCTAATTTTATGGATGTATTCTCAATACAGAAGTCAGTTGGATTTAATTAATGATTCTTTGAAAAGTAAATCAATATTTCCTATTAAAGGTTCTATTGAATCTCAAACAGTAACTTTAGATAAGATAAACTATCCAAATGGATATTTTCTGATGGCAAAGAGTCCTAAAACTAATATAGTTTATTATATTAATGAAGAAGGGAAGTTAACTTCTAAGCCCTAATTATATTGAAATCTATATTAAAGATTTGTTTTGTCTAAACTATAGATTATAATTTTTATCAAGAAAGTTTAGAATTTTGATGTGTAAAAAAAGCTGTTCAGCAGTATGGACACCAACAGCTGCTGGAACTTATTATTACCAATGTGGTCCACATGCAGCAATGGTTGGAACAATAACTATTGAGAATTAATATTATAGATACTAACAATTTTATTTAGGGAAACTTATCCAGATTAACTTTTATTAAGACTCCCAGAACCTCACTATTATACATCATTATACGAACACCTCCCGTCAAAAGAAAACCGATCTTATATAAGTAGGGTAGTAACAATTAAAAATTACTATTGAGATTTTTTGACTTTTTGTTATAACTTAGTAATAGTTAAAAGCAGTAAAGGCAACGATTCAGGCAACCAAAAATAAAAACCCCTGTAAATCAATGACTTACAAGGGTATTAGTGTCTTCAACCAAAGTTATTTGAAGGCTTGTATTTTCATTATAGACCAACTCTAGCATTGTATAACCAAGTGTAGCTGAATTGGAGTGTGTCTCCAGGAGATACATCCGAAAGGGTGTAATTGCCATCGAAATCAGTTTGAGCCCTATTGGTCGTTCCTTTGACCAATACAGTGGCGCCAGGAAAAGGACCGTTTTTTTCAGAAACAGTTCCGCTAATTTCTTGCTGTGCTGTTAAAAAATTTGATACTAAAACAAAAAATAGTGTGGCATATAAATTTTTATGCAAAAAATGTGTAATTATTTGTCTCATATTGTTAGTTATTTGAAACAAAAATAAAAAATTTTAAAACTAAACAAACGTTTGTGCAAATAAAAATTTTTATTAACTTTGTTAAAAGAATGAAAATCTATAATTCAATTAAAAATGAAAAAAATTATTGTACTTACCCTGGTGATATTAACATCTTCTTGCTCTCTAAAGAAGAAATCAAACTCTGAATTAGTTGTAGACGTAAATTTAAAATATAAAGAATATACCCCTAGTGGAAATGAAATTATAATTTCAAGAGCTGATTACTATAACAAGCTCAAGGGTTTTTGGCTTGCACAATGTATTGCAAATTGGACAGGTTTAGTTACTGAAATGGATAAAATTGGAAATATTGGTGAGTTTAAAACCGGCAACTTTTACACTAGAAATGATTGGGGGAAAAAAGATTTGCCAAAGTATAATCGCAAAGGAAAACCTGATCGAAATATAGACTTTGTTTTTGAAGGTGACGATGGAATGTGGGGTGCAGATGATGATACTGATATTGAATATATTTTCCAACATTTACTTTATACGAATAAAACCTCAAAACTAAATGGTAATCAAATTCGAGATGGTTGGCTTAAACATATTAAAAATGAAGAGCAAAACTATTTATGGGTTTCTAATCAAAGGGCTTTAGACTTAATGATGAGTGGATTATCGCCTCCAGAAACAAGTGATCCGAAAAATAATCCATATTTTGATATGATTGACGCTCAATTAACAACCGAAATTTTTGGATTTTACGCACCTGGAAGACCAGATTTTGCTGTTGAAATAGCAGAGCTTCCAATACGAACTACTGCGAGATTTAATGCAGAATGGATATCAAAATTTTATGTTTCCATGTACTCCTTAGCTGCGGTTTCTAATCCAAATCTCAGTGTTAGGGAAAATTTAATAGCTATGGCTGAAAAATCTAGAAATCAACTTCCTAATAATTCATATGCTTCAAAAATGTATGACTTTGTAAAAGATCAATATGAAAAAGGTCTTTCATGGGAAACGATAAGAGATAATGTATATGTGAGATATCAGGTAGAAGAAAAAGATGGTTATGACATAACATCAAGAAATATGAAGTGTAATGGATGTGCTGCAGCTGGAATAAATTTTGCGGCAAGTATAATTAGTCTTTTTACTGGTGAAGGAGATTTAAAAGAAACAATAAAGATCGGTTCTCTCCTGGGTTGGGATTCTGATAATCCTACAGCAACGTGGGGAGGTCTAATAGGATTCATGATTGGACAGGATGGTGTTGAAAAAGCTTTCAATAGGAGTTTCTCTGAGGAATACAATATTCATAGAACTAGACAAAACTTTCAAAATGGTATAGATAATTTTTCAAATATGGCTGAGATAGGGATATTTATTACAGATAGAGTTATTCAAGAGGAGCTAGGAGGCGGGATCGACCTAAATGAAAATCTATGGTATATCCCGTTGGAGAATTAATTATTTAATCATTATATACTAACACTTTAAAATTTATGTTTATAATTGACAACTATTTATTGGCAGTAATTTTTTGTTTTGTTACAATGTTATGTTGGGGCTCTTGGGCCAATACTCAAAAATTGTCAAGTCAGAAATGGCCTTTCCAACTTTTTTACTGGGACTATACTTTTGGGATTTTAATAATTGCCGTTCTATTTGCTTTCACTCTTGGATCCTATGGAGAGGGTGGGAGAAGTTTTTTGAGTGATTTATACCAAGCAGATGAGAAAAGTTTAACATCAGCATTTATTGGTGGTATAATTTTTAATTTCGCTAATATTTTATTAGTGATTGCGATCGAAATTGCTGGAATGGCAATTGCTTTTCCAATTGGTATTGGTATTGCCTTAGTGTTGGGAGTTTTCACCAACTATATAGTCCAACCAAATGGTGATCCAAAGCTTTTAATTCTTGGTGTTCTTTTGGTAACATTAGCTATTATAATTGACGGTATAGCATATCAGAAAATTTTAAAAAAAACAAATAAGAATCCATTAAAAGGAATCTTATTCTCCGCGGCTGCTGGAATTGCAATGGGATTTTTTTACAAGTTTGTCGCAGTATCAATGGCTACTGATTTTGTTAATCCTGAAACAGGTAAATTAACTCCTTATACAGCCTTAGTTGTTTTTTCATTAGGAATCATAATTTCAAGTTTTCTGTTCAACTCAATTAATATGTACCGCCCATTATCTGGAGAAAAAGTAAGTTTTTCCGACTATTTCACCATGGGCAATAAAAAACTTCATTTAATTGGAATTCTTGGAGGAGTGATTTGGGGCATAGGGATGTCTTTTAACATAATTGCTTCCGAGCAAGCTGGGCCTGCAATTGCATATGGTCTCGGGCAGGGCGCAACATTAGTAGCAGCTATTTGGGGAGTTTTTATTTGGAAAGAATTTAAGGAACTTCCAAGGAAAAGTTATTGGTTGATACCTCTTATGTTTCTATTATTTGTTTTAGGTATAGCAGTTTTAATCCTAGCTAAATTAACATAAAATCTAATGAGTTTATTTATAATAGGGAGTAGTAACACGGATTTAGTTATTTATTTAGATAGAATTCCAAAGGTTGGCGAGACGCTAATAGGTGGCAAGTCTGATGTGGTTTTTGGGGGGAAAGGCGCCAATCAAGCAATAGCAGCAAAAAGAGCTGGAGCAGACATAAAATTTATAACTCAACTCGGGAATGATAGTTTTGGTGAAAACTTGAAAAAACATTTTAAAAAGGAGGGATTATCTCAAAGATATATCCTTACTGATTTACATCAACCAACGGGAATAGCTCAAATATTTGTTTCAAATAAAGGGGAAAACTCAATCGCTGTTGCTTCAGGTTCAAATGGAACATTAACTTATAAACTTTTAAAACCGTATCTAAAAGAGATTGTAAAAACTGATTTAGTTCTCATTCAATTTGAAATACCTTTTGAAACAATAGAGAGAACAATTGATAATTGCTTTGAAAATGGGGTTAGGATTTTGGTAAATCCTGCTCCTGCAATAAACTTAACAACCAAACACCTCAATAAAATATGGATGATTACACCTAACGAGTCCGAAGCTCAGGTTTTGTCTGGAATTTCTGTAAATGATGAACATAGCGCATTAAAAGCTGCTCAAATCATTTTAAAGAAAGGTGTTGAACACTGCATTGTTACACTTGGAGAAAAGGGAAGTATTTGGGCAAGTCAAGCAGGTGCCTTCCATTTTATCGTTCCCAAAGTGAACGCAATTGATACTACTGCTGCAGGAGATGTTTTCAATGGTTATCTGGCGAATGGAATCACAAGAAATATTGCTTTAAAAAAAGCAATAATGATTGCTCATTCTGCAGCGTGTTTATCTGTTTCAGTTAAGGGAGCCCAAACTTCTATTCCAAATATGGATGAGGTTCTTTTGTTTTTAAAACAAAACCCAATAAAACTCAAAAAGATTGGCTATGATCTAGAATCAGAATCATTTAAAAAATAGTATTTAACCTAAATTAAAATAGAATTATGACGATAATAAGATTGGCACTTTTACCATTAAGCTTATTTTTTGTGCTTACAGCAAATGCACAAAGTAGCACAAAGATCCCAAAAAAAGTGAAAATTTCGAAAACTGAATTATTAAATAAAATCAAAGGTGGTTGGGCAGGGCAAACCATTGGCGTATCTTGGTCATGGCCCTCTGAGTTTTTATACGACAACGGAATGATTCCCCCACAATATCAATTAGAATACAATGAAGACGTTGTAGCTAGAGGTTTTAATAATGATGACATCTACCTTGATTTCACTTTTGTTGAAGTAATTGAACGTCTTGGAATTGATGCGCCTGCCGAATCCTTTGCAGAGGCTTTTGCCAATGCAGGATACTCACTTTGGTGTGCTAACCAAATGGGACGATATAATGTACTTAATGGAATCATGCCACCTGAATCGGGACACTGGAAAAATAATCCAAATGCAAATGATATTGACTTTCAAATCGAAGCTGATTTCATAGGATTAATGTCTCCCGGAATGGTAAATGCATCGTCTGAAATTGGTGACAAAGTTGGACACATAATGAATTATGGGGATGGTTTTTATTCAGGAATTTATGTGAGTGCGATGTATGCCTTGGCTTTTGTAACCGATGATATCGATTTCATTGTAAACGAAGCTCTTGAGTTAATTCCCAAAGAGAGCAATTATTACAAGGCAATGAAAGAGGTTATAGAACTATGCTATGAATATCCTGGCGATTGGAGAGATACATGGTTTGAGATACAAAAAAAAGATTGGGTACAAACAAGTCATAATCCAGAAAAATTATTCACGCCAAAAAACATTGATGCTTTAAATAATTTAGCCTATACCGTTGTAGCACTATTGTATGGTAAAAGTGATTTCTACAAAACAATGGATATTGCAATGAGATCTGGACAAGATACAGATTGTAATGTAGCAAGTGCTGCAGGTATTCTTGGTACGGTTCTTGGCTACGATAAAATTCCTGATTATTGGATCAAGCCACTTAACAAGTTTGAAGACATTAAATTAGACCATACTTCTACTTCATTAAATGATGCATACCAACTTAGTTTAAAGCATTCAATTGAAAACATAATCAAAAACGATGGCAGTGTGAAAGGCGAAAATATCATAATCAAATATCAGAAACCAAAAGTCCTTCCTCTCGAAGTATCTTTCCCAAACATTTATCCGAAAAAAGTAACTGCAGGAAGGAAAAACAGACCTCCATATGGGATAATTGCAGATAATACGGAAGTATCTTTCACCTTCAAGGGCACTGGAATTGCTATTCCAGGATTGCTTGAAGGGGGCCCAAGAAAATCAAATCTCGTTATGGGACCTGATGGGAAATCGAGAGCATTAGAAGGAAAGTTAAATTTAGATTTTGTTGCTGAAATTGAAATAACTCTCAACGGAAAAGTTGACAAAATAATGAAATTACCTGCCGACTATCGCACACGAAGCCTTTATTTATATTGGAACTTCGAACTCCCAAAAGGTGAGCATACCGTCACTTTGAAATGGCTCAATCCCACCCCGAAAGGTAAAATCGTTATTCATAGTTTTGTTGAGTATGATGATGAACCGTATGTGATTAATCACCAGTAACATGCTGCAAATTTGTGAATCAAGGGAGAAATAACTTTTTATCGTTCATAATTTGAGAATTTTACAGAAACTTAAAAGCCATGACAATTAGATTTATTTTAATTTTTTTAATCGTATCAAGTGAATCGGTTATAGCTCAACATTATGAAGATACAAAACCAAATTTCATTATCATTTTAGCAGATGATTTGGGTTATGGAGATCTTGGGTTTACTGGGAGCACACAAATAAAAACACCTAATATTGACGCTCTGGCAAATTCTGGAGTAATATTCACAGATGCATATGTTTCTGCTCCAGTATGTGCTCCTTCAAGAGCAGGTTTAATTACAGGGAGAAATCAAGTAAATTTTGGTTATGACAACAATCTACGTGTTGTACTTCCTCAATTTAATCCTGAATATTCAGGATTGCCAGTCTCTGAAAAAACAATTGCCAATAGACTTTCTAAGTTAGGGTATGTAAACGGAATTATTGGCAAATGGCATTTGGGAGAGGAAGAGCAATTCCATCCTACTAATAGAGGGTTTGACGAGTTTTGGGGTTACTTAGGAGGTGGGCGTGAGTATTTTCCATCAGATTCTAGTGGAGAAAAATATAAGGGAAAGATTATCTCAAACTATAAAAAACCTCAGCTGATAACATATTTAACAGATGACAAAGGGGATGAGTGTGTTAATTTTATAATGAGACACCAAGACGTACCTTTCTTCTTATACGCTTCTTTCAATGCGCCACATTCCCCTATGCAAGCCATTGATGAGGATTTGAAGTTATATGACCATATCAAAGATGAAAAGAGAAGGACTTATGCTGCAATGGTTCATCGTTTGGATTTAAATGTAGGTAGAATTGTATTAGAATTGAAAAAACAAGGGATCTATGAGAATACTGTAATAGTTTTCCTTAGTGACAATGGTGGGCCAATCTATGGTAATGGATCTATTAATGCACCCTTTAATGGTCGTAAAGGGACTTTGTTAGAGGGAGGGATTCGTGTTCCATTTGTAATTTCTTATCCTGAAAAATTAAAAAGTGGCGTTTATTATAAACCCATTTCAGCTTTAGATTTAACGCCAACTTTTGTTGAATTAGCAGGAGGGAAAATCCTTGAGAAAGATAATCTAGATGGGGTAAATATTTTTCCCTACATCACCAATGAAATTCTAGGGACACCGCATCAAACCATGATGTGGCGTTTTACTATTAGTGCCGGTATAAGAAAAGGAAATTGGAAGTTAGTTCGCCTACCAGATCGTATGCCATTATTGTTCAATTTAGACAAAGATCCTTCTGAGCAAGAAAATGTAGCTTTAGAAAACCTTGATATGGTAAAATCAATGCTTAAAGAATTAGGGGATTGGGATATTTCTACACCTCATGTTCTATTCTTGGAACGTGCTAAATTTAAACGAACTCAGTTGGATTCGTATGATGAGGAATATCAATTAGAACAACCGAAGAACTGACCTAAGTATAAGATTATATACGGGACCAGAAATTGACAACTATCAGAGCAGATTAGAAAGGCCTAAACTAACCAATAAAAAAGAATGGGTTATCTAAAAAACAAGGTGCCTACTCCCTTCCTCATAAACTACTAATAATAAGTAGTATATTGACATTTTTTTTTCGTGATTTACAATGAATAGTCCTGTATAAAAATTCTTTTATAGATAAATACTGAATGCCAGCATCAATAATTTTTATATGTTGAAACGGTAATTTGTAGTTAATTAATTTTTGTATATTGAAATTCATCATTAATGTTTTTATTTAATATGCTTGTAACTTGTTTTTAGTAAATTTAAGAACGGCCCAAACAAACTAATGATGACCACTTCTATATAAAGCTAAAAAAGATGCGAAATAGAGTTACTATTAGTGATGTAGCAAAAAAAACCAATTATTCAGTCACAACAGTCTCGAGGGTATTAAACGGAAAGGCCAAAGAATATAGAATTGGAAAAAAATCTCAAAAAATTATTCGCCAAGCAGCAATTGATTTAAATTATGTTGCCAATCATTTCGCTTCAAACTTGAAGTCAGGTAAGAGTAAAACAATTGGATTGATTGTCCCCTCGCTAACTAATTCTTTTTTTGCAAATATTGCTAGTAAAATAAATATTGAAGTTAGAAAGCATGGGTTCGCAACAATTATAGCTGAAAGCTTAGGTGAAGTTGAGATAGAAAAAAGCGATTTAAAACAATTTATTTCTAAAAATATAGAGGGTTTAATAATAATCCCAAGTGGTAAGGAGACTCAACATATTGAATACAGCTATGATCGTGGATTACCAATTGTATTATTAGATCGATATATTGATGGTTCTGAAATCCCATATGTTACATCTGATAATTTTGAAGGTGCTTATATGGGTACCAAATTACTTATTGACCATGGTCATAGAAATATAGTCTGTATTCAAGGCGTTATTAACTCAAGTACAAACAAAGATAGGGTTAAAGGCTTTAAGTCCGCAATGAGAGATGCGGGAATTAATGATGTTAAAATAGTAGGTGACGCTTTTAGTATTGAAAATGGTTATTTAGAAACTAAAATGTTACTTCAAAATCAAAAAAGACCAACAGCAATTTTTACTTTAGGAAATATAATTGCATTTGGTTGTATAAAGGCTTTAAAAGAAGAAAATTTAAAAGTTTATGATGATATCTCAATAATTACTTATGATGATGATAAATATTTGGATTATTTATCTACTCCTATAACCTCAATAGCCCAGCCAGTTGATGTAATTTGCAAAACGGGAATAAAAAAATTAATGTTGTCAATTAATGAATTTGATAAGAGTGTGAATTCTGTTGGCATTGTTTTAAAACCAGAAATAAAATATAGAGAATCCGTCTCAAGGATAAGTATATAAAATGATTAAAACGGGGGGCTCCCTTTTGTTATTGCGCAAACGTTTGTTTTACATAATTATTTCCTATATTAGTACAATGATTAATGAACTCCGATGAAAAAACTACTTACTTTAGCGATAATCACTTTTTTAATGTCATGTGAGTCAACTAAGCTAAAAGAAACTGCACCTAATATTTTAATCTGTATTGCAGATGATGCGGGTCATATGGGGGAAAAATACCCTTGGGTAAATACCCTGGCTTTCGACCGTGTGGCAGAAGAAGGAATTCGTTTCTCAAATGCCTATACCCCAAATGCAAAATGTGCCCCTTCTAGGGCCAGTCTTTTAACTGCGCGAAACTCCTGGCAATTAAAAGAAGCTGCTAACCATTTTAATAATTTTCCTGCTGAGTTTAAAACATTTCCAGAGGCATTGAAAGAACATGGCTATCTTACCGGATTCACAGGCAAGGGCTGGGCGCCTGGAGATCCAGGGGAAATTGATGGTAAGAAGCGTGAACTTTCTGGTAAAGAATGGAATCTGAAAACATTGATACCGCCCACAAACAATATTTCAAAAATTGATTATGCTTCAAATTTTATCGACTTTTTCAATAATAAGCCCAAAGACAAACCCTTTTCTTTTTGGTATGGCAGCAAAGAACCCCATAGGCGCTATGAATATGGTTCTTCGTTGAAAGCTGGTAAAAAATTGTCTGACATCAATGAAGTACCTGCCTTTTTTCCAGATAATGAAACTGTGAGGACAGATATGCTGGACTACGCTTTGGAAATTGAACATTTTGATTCGCATGTGACTAAAATTTTAGATTTCCTGGATAGCAAGGGTGAGTTAGACAATACGCTGGTAATTGTTACATCAGACCATGGAATGCCTTTTCCGCGCGCTAAAAGCGATGAATATGAGGCTTCAAACCATATTCCGCTTGCTATGATGTGGGGAAAGAATATCAAAGACCCGGGAAAGGTGATTGATGAATACGTAAGCTTAATTGATATCGCTCCAACCCTATTTGAAGCAATTGGATTGAAATGGGAAGAGAGCGAAATGTCGGAAACTCCGGGAACCAGCCTAATCCCGTTTTTGAAAGGAGAGAACAAAAAATTCAGAGATTATGTTTTGATTGGAAAAGAGAGGCATGATGTAGGCCGTCCCAACGATTACGGTTACCCTATCAGGGGCATAGTAAGGGATGGTTGGATGTACCTTAGAAACTATCGCCCTGACTTGTGGCCTGCAGCAAATCCTGAATGCGGCTATTCAACAGTTGATGGAAGTCCAACAAAGACAGAAATACTAAAAGCGCGTCATAATCCTGATACCAAATATTTATGGGATTTGTCGTTTGGGAAAAGACCAGCTGAAGAACTTTTTCTTTTGACTGACGATCCATATTGCGTTAATAATCTTGCATTGGATGAAAGGTACTCTACTATAAAAGAAGAGTTGTTGGCTAATATGGAAGAGGAACTGAAAAAGCAGGAAGATCCAAGAATGTTTGGCAATGGAGATATTTTTCATAGTTACTTTTATACTTGGGAGAAATATAGAAATCTCTACGACAGAATGATAAATAAGGGAGAAAAATTAAGTCCCGGTTGGATTAACGTTTCTGATATTGAAAATGATTTAATGGATCCATAATTGTGGGCTGATCCTTTAGCCAGTTGAATAATAAAAAATAATAAAATATGATGTTCTTAAACTACAAATTGACCTCAATAGTTTTATTTTTAACCTTAGCTATTGTCTCTTGTAATCTTAAGGAAACATCCACAAAGCCTAATATTATAATCTGTATTGCTGACGATGTGTCTTATCCTCATATGGGCAAAGATCTTGGTTGGATTAATACACCTGCGTTCGACATTGTTGCAAGTGAAGGTCTTTTTTTTAGCAATGCCTACACGCCTAATGGAAAATGTGCTCCATCTAGAGCAAGTCTTTTAACTGGACGTAATTCTTGGCAATTAGAACAAGCTGCAAATATGTGGGCTTACTTTCCTAAAAAATTTAAAACCTATCCTGAGGCTCTTTCTGAAAATGGCTATTTTGTTGGATATACAGGAAAACGATGGGGCCCTGGAGATTCAGGGGAAATTGATGGTAAGAAGCGTGAACTTTGTGGCAAAGAATGGAATCTAAAAAAATTGACACCGCCCACAAAAGGCATCTCAGATGTTGATTATGCTTCAAACTTTATCGACTTTTTCAATAATAAGCCCAAAGACAAACCCTTTTGTTTTTGGTATGGCAGCAAAGAACCTCACAGGATTTATGAATATGGTTCTTCGTTAAAAGCTGGTAAAAAATTGTCTGACATCAATGAAGTACCTGCCTTTTTTCCAGATAATGAAATTGTGAGGACAGATATGCTGGACTACGCTTTGGAAATTGAACATTTTGATTCGCAGCTTGGACAGATGCTTAATTATCTAGAGAGCATTGGCGAATTAGAAAACACAATAGTAATTGTAACCGCAGATAACGGTATGCCCTTTCCACATGCCAAAACCGATGCGTACAATTTTTCAAATCATGTTCCATTATCTATAATGTGGAGAAATGGGATTAAATCACCTGGAAGAATAATAGATGATTTTGTTTCCTTCATTGATATAGCTCCAACATTAATTGATATTGCTGGCATTGGAGAAGAACAGGATTGCCAGATGCAGGAGTTTACAGGAAAAAGTATGGTTCCTATATTTGAAAATATTAACAGAAAAGAACGATTTAGAGATTTCGTACTTGTAGGGAAAGAGAAGCATGGCATAGGACGACCGGATGATGCAGGGTATCCTATCAGAGGGATTGTTAAAGACAACATGTTATACCTGCGTAATTACAACAGCGAAAGATGGCCGGTTGGTCCGCCGCAAACTGGCTACTCTAATGTGGACGGGAGTCCGACAAAAACTGAAGTTTTAAAGGCACGAAACTCGGTTAACACAAAGTATTTGTGGGAATTATCATTTGCGAAAAGAGCGAAAGAAGAACTGTATAATTTGAAAGAAGACCCTTATTGTATAAACAATATAATTAATTTAGATGACAAAAAGACTATTGCACAAGCTATGAAGAAATTGATGGAGGATGAATTAAAAAAAGAGGGCGATCCGAGATTATTTGGGAATGGCGATGTTTTTCAAAACTACAAACACACAAATATAAAATTTATCAATGCTTACGAACGAATAGTGAATGAAAAAGAAAAATTAATTCCCGGTTGGATTAATGCATCGGATATTGAATCAAATTTTGTTGAATAAAAAGTATTTGTACGTTATTAAAAATTTAGGCTTTTTTAGGGTAACCAACTAAATCAATTTTCATGAAATATATACTTGTGCTTTCCATTACTATGATAACTTGTTTATCATTTGCTCAAAAAAGAAATCAATTAAATAATAAACCCAATGTCATTATCATTATGACCGATGACCAAGGTTATCCTGAATTATCAATTCACGGCAATCCAATTTTAAAAACACCCAATTTAGATAAGTTTGCTGAAAGCAGTGTTCGTTTTGGTGAATTCCATGCTGCTCCCATGTGCGCCCCATCACGAGGTCAGTTAATGACTGGAATGGATGCTGCCAAAAACGGATTGGTAAATGTGAGTAGCGGTCGCGCATTTTTAAAACCCGAACTTCCAACCATGGGAGATATTTTTAGGGTAAATGGTTACAGTACCGGGGTATTCGGAAAATGGCACCTTGGAGCAAACTATCCTTATCGTCCACAGGATAGAGGTTTCGAAGAATCGATTTGGTTTCCATCGTCTCATATTGGCTCTGTTTCCGATTATTGGGGCAACGACTATTTTGACGATACCTATTGGCACAATGGCAAACAAAAAAAATTTGAAGGTTATTGTACGGATATTTTCTTTAATGAGACCAAAAGATTTATTGAAAATTCAATTGAAGAAGATTTACCCTTTTTTGCCTATATCTCCACAAATACTCCGCACTACCCTTTTGTGGCTAAGGACGAAGATTTAAAAGTGATTGAAGATTTATATGAACATTCTGCTTTCTCTGGGAAGAATGATGACCTGAGAAAAAAGCTGGTTCCATATCTGGCTATGGTTCGTAATATTGATACCAACGTGGGAAGTTTAATGAATTTTTTGGAAAGAAAAGGAGTGAAGGAAAATACCATTGTTGTGTTCTTAACTGACAACGGAAGCATTATGGGCATTGAATATTTTGATGCAGGCATGCGGGGAATGAAAACCGAACTTTGGGATGGCGGCCACAGAGTACCTTGTTTTATAAACTGGCCTGAAGGAAATTTTAAAAATCTTGGTAAAGAAGTTTCTGGCTTGGCACAAGTGCAGGATCTTCTTCCGACCCTGATTGACCTTTGCAAGCTAAAAAAACCAAAACCTATTGATTTTGATGGTATCAGCTTAGCAAAGGTGTTAAGAGGAGAAAAACATATTTCAAAGGATAGGATGTTAATCCTTAATTACAGCCGTATGCCCAATTTTATTAATTATCCTGCTCCTCATGGTCAAACAATTGTAAGAAAAGAAGGTGCTGCTGTACTATGGAAAGGATGGCGTTTGCTGGAGAACAGAGAGCTTTACAATTTGGAAACTGACCCTTTGCAAAAATATAATATTTATGAGAAAAATCTTAAGGTCGTAAAAAAGATGGAGGACCAGCTCGATATTTGGTGGGACAGGGTAAAAGAAAATGTAAATGAACCTCAAAAGATTATAATTGGTACAGATAACGAAAATCCAAGTGTTTTAACAGCTTGCGACTGGCTGGATGTATTTATTGATCAACAACCTCAGATTAGCAAAGGTATAAGAAAAAACTCCTATTGGTGTTTGGATGTGTCGCAAGCAGGAGATTATGAAATTGAATTACGTCGCTGGCCTAAGGAGACTGACTCGCCAATCGCTGGTCAGTGTAAGATGGTCGATAGAAATGGAAATATTGGAGGGACAGCCTTACCAATAGTTTCTGCAAGTATTTATATTGGGGGAATGGAACTGCGTTCTTCTATAGCAGAAAAAAGACCTTATGGTTTCGAGGGATTAACAAAAGAAGTGACGCCTGAAGATAAGTCAATCACTTTTGATGTACACCTTAAGCCAGGCCCTATTTATTTACACACCTTTTTTCATTTAAAAGACCAGGGAACGATTGGTGCTTATTACGCATATGTAACCCGTAAATAACTGAACCCTATAATTACTAAGTTCAAATTAACCATCATTGCTTTAGGAAAATGTCCAGTGTACATTTATAGCGAAGGAGCGAGATGGCGCGCTGGCAAAATGATAAAACCGTTATACTGTTATATTGTAGCGAGCAGATTAAAAATTACTATTGAGATTTTTTGACTTTTTGTTATAACTTAGTAATAGTTAAAAGTAGTAAAGGCAACGATTCAGGCAACCAAAAATAAAAACCCCTGTAAATCAATGACTTACAAGGGTATTGGTGGAGTCGGAGGGAATCGAACCCTCGTCCAAACAAGCGACAAAATAGCTTTCTACAGATATAGTTTTCATTTAATTTTCGATAATATTCTGACTGAAAACTGCCCAAATACTACTTAGCTTTTTTATTTTAAAACTCTACCAAAGCCTTAGAGTTTCTATGTTGACTTTGATGGTGTCTCAACATGAATCGCCGTCAACAAGGGCTATTCTGAGACATCTCACTTTCCCGCCTAGCGGGACAAGGCTTTAACTTACTATAATTCAGTTATTAAGCTGCAAGAGCGTATTTATTTTCGCCATTTAAAGTTTGGTGCTAGGATATTTACGAGCTATAGCCCAGAGCTCGATCTGCTTACCATTCAATCGGACTCGCTGTCAAAACCAGTCGACCCCAATTTATTTTCAAAGAACAAAAATTTGCAATCGCAAATATATATTAATTTGATTTATTTAAATGAGTTAGTAGCTTTTCTAATTATAACAAGCTTTTCTAAAAGACTTTCTAGCTTACTAATTTCAAGCATATTAGCTCCATCACTTTTTGCATTTTTAGGATCAAAATGAGTTTCTATGAAAATACCATCAGTTCCTGTCGCAATCCCTGCCTTTGCAATTGTTTCTATCATTTCAGGTCTTCCACCTGTAACACCTGATGATTGATTTGGCTGTTGTAGTGAATGAGTAACATCTAAAACAACTGGAGCGTATTGCTTCATTATTGGAATTCCTCTAAAGTCAACTAATAAATCTTGGTAACCAAACATGCTTCCTCTTTCTGTAATTAAAACATTATTGTTTCCAGAATCCTTAATTTTTTTTACTGCATGACTCATACTTTCAGGACTCATAAATTGACCTTTTTTTAAATTGATGTGTTTTTTAGTTTTAGCTGCTGCTACTAATAAGTCAGTTTGTCTAACAAGGAATGCAGGTATTTGAAGTACATCAACATACTTTGCAGCAAGATTAGTATCTTTTATTTCGTGAATATCTGTAACAGTTGGTATTTGAAGTTTTTCACCAACTTTTTTTAAAATATCCAATGCCTTTTCATCTCCGATTCCTGTAAAACTATCAATTCTAGTTCTGTTTGCTTTTTTAAAACTCCCTTTGAAAATAAAAGGAATTTCAAGTCTATTGCTGATCTTTAATATTTTTTCTGCTATTTCAAATGCCATTTCCTCTCCTTCAATTGCACAAGGGCCAGCCATTAAAAAGAAATTATTTGAATTAAGATGTTTTATGTTTTTAATTTTTTCAATCATAAGTGAAATAAATTTTAAGCTAAATTAAATAATTATATCAAGTTAATATGCTTTCCCGACTATAGTATCTAAAAAGATCTTACATTTGCGCGAAATTACAGAAACTAAAGATGCAATCAATAAGAAACATCGCAATCATTGCGCACGTTGACCACGGAAAAACAACCTTAGTAGACAAAATTATAGATCAAGCAAAAATCTTAGACGATCGTAAAGAGCGTAAAGAGTTATTATTGGATAATAATGATTTGGAACGTGAAAGAGGAATTACTATTCTTTCTAAAAACGTATCAGTAGATTATAAAGGAGTAAAGATTAATGTAATAGACACACCTGGTCACGCAGATTTTGGTGGTGAAGTAGAGCGTGTTTTGAAAATGGCAGATGGAGTTTTGTTATTGGTTGATGCTTTTGAAGGGCCTATGCCACAAACTCGTTTTGTACTTGGAAAAGCATTAGAATTAGGTTTAACACCAATTGTAGTTGTAAATAAAGTAGATAAAGAAAATTGTACTCCAGACATAGTACATGAAAAAGTATTTGATTTAATGTTTGCATTAGATGCAACAGAAGATCAATTAGATTTTGCAACAATTTATGGTTCAGCTAAAAATGGCTGGATGTCAACAGATTGGAAAGATCCAAAAGAAAATATTTTAGATTTATTAGATGCTGTAATTAAATCTATTCCAGAAGCGCCTTACAGAAATGGATCTCCGCAAATGCAAATTACATCATTAGATTTTTCGTCATTTACAGGAAGAATTGCTGTAGGACGTGTATTTAGAGGAGATTTGGAAGATAATAAAGATTATATGTTGTGTAAAGCAGATGGTTCTACAAAAAAGGTAAGAATTAAAGAATTACACGTTTTTGAAGGTATGGGCAAAGTAAAAGTTTCTAAAGTAAGAAGTGGAGATATTTGTGCTATTACTGGTCTAGAAGGATTTGAAATCGGAGATACTATTGCAGATATTGAAAATCCAGAAGCATTACCAAGAATTGAAGTAGATCAGCCTACAATGAGTATGCTATTTACTATTAATAATTCACCATTTTTTGGTAAAGAAGGTAAATATGTAACCTCTCGTCATTTACGTGATAGGTTGTTTAAAGAAATGGAAAAAAACTTAGCTTTACGTGTAGACACTACAGATAGCGAAGATAAATTCAATGTTTTTGGACGTGGAGTTTTACATTTATCAGTATTAATTGAAACAATGCGAAGAGAAGGTTATGAATTACAAGTGGGAAGACCACAGGTAATTATAAAAGATATTGACGGAGTAAAATCTGAACCATATGAAACTCTTTCTATTGATGTTCCAGAAGACGGTTCTTCTAAGGCAATTAATTTAGTTTCGTTACGTAAAGGAGACTTACTAGTAATGGAGCCAAAAGGAGATTTACAACATTTAGAGTTTACAATTCCATCTAGAGGGCTGATAGGTTTACGTAATAAAATTTTAACTGCAACAGCAGGTACAGCAATTATTAATCATAGATTTAGTGAATATGGTCCTTTCAAAGGAGAGTTCTCTGAAGATATTAAAGGTGCTATAGTTTCTTCTGCAGCTGGAAAAGCAACTGCTTATGCAATCGATAGACTTCAAGATAGAGGACGTTTTTTTATAGATATTAATGAAGAAATTTATATTGGTCAAGTTGTTGGAGAAAACAGTAAAGATTCCGATATGGGTGTTAACTTAATTAAAGGAAAGCAATTAACTAATATGCGTAAATCTGGTACTGATGAAGCTATGAAAATTGCTCCTAAAGTTGATTTTTCCCTTGAAGAATGTATGGAGTATATTAAAGGAGACGAATACTTAGAGGTTACCCCACTTAGCCTGCGCATGCGAAAAATAATTTTTAAAGCATAAAAATTATCACTCCGATTTTTTTCGATTATAAGAAACGTTGTAGAACATTCAAAAAGATGAGTATGTTTAATTTTCGGCTTAACCAATTAGATTAATAAAAATTTATTTGGATGAAAACAAAAGAACTATAATAAATAAATTATTTTTTTTTAGACAGCTCAAATAATCTTTCTTTCTCAATACGAATTGTTTTAGCTGGAAACTTAGAGATAATTTCATAATCATGAGTAGCTACAATTATAGTAGTCCCACTATCATGAATATCTTTAAGTACTTGCATTATTTCTATACTAGTTGCAGGATCTAGGTTACCTGTTGGTTCATCGGCTATAATTAGCTCTGGCTTATTTAAAAGAGCTCTAGCAATGGCTATTCTTTGTTGTTCACCTCCAGAGAGTTCGTGAGGAAATTTATTTTTGACATCATCAAGTTTTACCATATTTAACACCTCTTCAATTCTGGTTTTAATTTCCGAGGAGTCTTTCCAGTCTGTAGCTTTTAAAACAAAAATTAAATTTTTTTCAATTGAACGATCCGGTAATAGTTTGAAGTCTTGAAAAACAACACCCAGCTTTCTTCTTAGATAAGGAATTTTATTTTCTTTAATTTTATTTAAATCAATACCTAGAATATGAGCCTCACCTTCATCTTTTTTTATTTTAAGGTCAGCGTATAAAATTCTTAATAAACTGCTTTTTCCAATTCCAGTTTTACCAATTAAGTATACAAACTCTCCTTTATTAATTGATAGGTTTACATTAGACAATATTACCTTGTCTTTTTGAAGGATATTTAGATTTTTTAAATGAACTACTGGATTTGGCATTTAATTTTTTGTGATAATTAAAAATTAAATTTAGTAAATCTTTCAATTTTATTCGAATTTTAATTATTTATTTAATTTTAATTACATATTTATATTAAATTATCATTATAAGTTATTAAATGTAATTAATTAAGAATTAATAGATTACATATTTATATTATTTTATGATATTTGCATTAAAATATTTAATATGTGTGGAATAGTATGTGCTTTAGATCTTAAACAAGATTCAGATTTTCTTAGGTCTCAAGTTTTAGAAATGTCAAAAAAAGTTAGACACAGAGGGCCAGATTGGAGTGGTATATATGGAACAAAAAATGCGTTATTGGCTCATGAGCGTTTAGCTATTGTAGACCCTGCATCTGGAAATCAACCAATATTTAGTGAGGACAGGAATCTTATTTTGGCTGCAAATGGTGAAATATATAACCACAGAGCTTTAAAAGAAAATTTATCAATTGATTATAATTTTCAAACAAATTCAGATTGTGAAATAATTTTAGCTTTATATAAAGAAAAGGGGGTTGATTTTTTGGATGATTTGAATGGAATATTTGGATTTGTATTATATGATGAAACAAATGATCAATATTTGGTTGCTAGAGATCATATGGGTATAATCCCTTTATACATGGGTTGGGATAAGTTCGGTACTTTTTATATTGCTTCTGAATTAAAAGCATTAGAGGGTGTTTGTAATAAAATAGAAATATTCCCTCCTGGACATTTTTTGTTTAGTGGAGATTCTAAGCCTGTAAGATGGTATAAGAGAGATTGGATGAACTATAAAGCCGTTTCAAATAATAAAACTGATTTAAAACTACTACAAGACGCATTAGAGGATGCTGTTCATAGGCAATTAATGAGTGATGTTCCTTACGGAGTCTTATTGTCCGGAGGTTTAGACTCTTCAATAACTTCTGCATTAGCTAAAAAATATTCTAAAAATAGAATTGAATCAGATGACCAGAAAGCTGCTTGGTATCCTCAGTTACATTCTTTTGCAGTTGGATTAGTTGGATCCCCTGATCTTAAAGCTGCAAAGCTAGTAGCAGATCATATTGGTTCTATTCATCATGAGGTTACTTTTACAATACAAGAAGGATTAGACGCTATTAAAGATGTTATTTTTCACTTAGAAACATACGATGTAACGACTGTGAGAGCTTCAACTCCAATGTATTTGCTAGCAAGAGTCATAAAATCTATGGGAATTAAAATGGTTCTTTCTGGCGAAGGAGCTGATGAGATTTTTGGTGGATATCTATACTTTCATAAAGCGCCTAATGCTGAAGAGTTTCATAAAGAAACGGTCAGGAAACTTGAAAAGCTTTATCAATATGACTGTTTAAGAGCTAATAAGTCTTTAGCAGCTTGGGGGATTGAAGGAAGAGTTCCTTTTTTAGACAAGGAGTTTATTGATGTTGCTATGAGAATAAACCCTAAGGACAAGATGATTGATAAAAATAAAATGGAAAAATGGGTTTTAAGAAAATCATTTGAATCTTATTTACCGCCTAGCGTTGCTTGGAGGCAAAAAGAACAGTTTAGTGATGGTGTTGGATATGATTGGATAGATAGTTTAAAAGAATTGGTGGATATTAAGGTTTCCGATGAGATGTTTAGTAATGCGAAATTTACATTTCCTTTTCAAACTCCAATGTCTAAAGAGGAGTATTTTTATAGATCTATTTTTGAGGAGCATTTCCCCTCTGAAACTGCAGCCAAAACCGTTCCATCCGTACCTTCAGTGGCATGTAGTTCTCCAGTAGCTTTGGAATGGGATAAGTCTTTTAAGAATATGAACGATCCGTCAGGCAGATCGATTTCTAACGTCCACTTAGAGTCTTATTAATTACACTCAAATATTAGCTTAAATTGTTGATAACTTAACGCTTTTCAACTCTGTAAAACCCTTATATAAGTAGGTGAATTTATTATATTTGTTTTTATCAGTTTTTATTAAAATAAATCTTACAAAATGAGCGAAGAAATAAATAAAAATCAATATTCTGCAGATAGTATTCAAGCCCTTGAAGGGATGGAGCATGTTAGAATGCGTCCTTCAATGTATATAGGAGATGTTGGTATTAGGGGTTTACATCATTTAGTGTATGAAGTAGTTGATAATTCAATAGATGAAGCGATGGCCGGTCATTGTAATCAAATTGATGTTTCAATTAATGAAGATGATTCTGTTTCTGTAAAAGATAATGGTAGAGGGATACCAACAGGTATTCATAAAAAAGAAGGTGTTTCAGCTCTTGAAGTTGTAATGACAAAAATTGGAGCAGGTGGAAAGTTTGATAAAGATTCTTATAAGGTATCTGGTGGATTACATGGTGTAGGAGTTTCAGTAGTTAATGCATTGTCTGATCACTTGACAGCTAAAGTATTTAGAGATGGTGAGATTTGGATTCAAGAATATTCAAAAGGAAAAGCATTGTACCCAGCTAAGAAGGATGGGGTGAGTGATGATGTTGGTACTGAAGTTACTTTTAAACCGGATAAATCTATTTTTAAAGAAATACATGAATTTAGTTATGAAACATTAGCTAATAGGTTACGTGAGCTATCTTTTTTAAACAAAGGGATAATACTTACTTTGATAGATAAAAGAAAAAAAGTTGATGGTGAATTTATTAAAGATGTGTTTGAGTCTAAAGATGGATTAAAAGAATTTATTCGTTTTTTAGATGAAAACAGAGAGCCTTTAACCTCTGACGTGATTTCAATGGAAGGTGAGAAAAATGATATCCCTGTTGAAGTAGCTATGATATATAATACTTCATATTCGGAAAACTTACACTCTTATGTAAATAATATTAATACTCATGAAGGTGGAACACATCTTGCAGGATTTAGAAGAGGACTGACTTCTACTCTAAAAAAATATGCAGATTCATCTGGAATGCTTGATAAATTAAAATTTGATATTGCCGGAGATGATTTTAGAGAAGGATTAACGGCAATTGTTTCAGTGAAAGTTGCTGAACCTCAATTTGAAGGCCAAACTAAAACTAAACTAGGAAATAGAGAAGTGAATTCAGCAGTATCTCAAGCAGTTTCAGAAATGCTTGAAAATTATTTAGAGGAAAATCCAAATGATGCTAAAATAATTGTTGATAAAGTGATTTTAGCTGCGCAAGCTAGGCATGCAGCTAGAAAAGCACGAGAAATGGTTCAAAGAAAAACAGTGATGAGTGGAGGTGGTCTTCCTGGAAAGTTATCGGACTGTTCTGAACAAGATCCAGCATTATGTGAAGTGTATTTAGTAGAGGGAGATTCTGCAGGTGGTACAGCTAAACAAGGTAGAGATAGGAATTTTCAAGCTATTTTGCCACTAAGAGGGAAAATATTAAATGTTGAAAAAGCAATGCAACACAGAGTGTTTGAAAACCAAGAAATTATTAACATCTATACGGCATTGGGTGTTACAATCGGTACTGAAGAGGATAGTAAAGCATTAAATTTAGAAAAATTAAGATATCACAAGGTGGTCATTATGTGTGATGCTGATGTTGATGGAAGTCATATAGCAACTCTTATTCTGACTTTCTTTTTTAGATATATGAAAGAATTAATTGAAAATGGAAACATTTATATTGCTACGCCTCCTTTATATTTAGTTAAAAGAGGTGCAAAAAAACAGTATGCTTGGGATGATGAAGAACGTGACCAAATAATGGAGAAAATGGGTCAAGGCTGCTCAATACAAAGGTATAAAGGTCTTGGAGAAATGAATGCTATTCAATTATGGGAAACCACAATGAACCCTGAATTTAGAACTTTTAGAAAAGTAACTATTGACAATGCTGTTGAGGCTGATAGAGTTTTTTCAATGTTAATGGGTGATGAAGTACCTCCAAGAAGAGAGTTTATAGAGAAAAATGCAACTTATGCAAATATTGATGTTTAAAAATTAAAATTAAAAACGTATGAAAGTTACCATAGTAGGAGCAGGGAATGTAGGTGCAACATGTGCAAACGTAATAGCGTCACAATCTATTGCAAGTGAGGTAGTTCTTTTAGATATTAAGGAAGGATTTGCAGAGGGAAAGGCTCTTGACATGATGCAAACTGCAACGACTTTAGGTTTTGGTACTAAAATCACAGGAACCACTGGTGACTATTCTTTAACTTCAAATAGCGATGTAGTTGTCATTACGTCTGGTGTTCCTAGAAAGCCTGGGATGACTAGAGAAGAATTAATAGGAATTAATGCAGGAATTGTCAAAGATGTTTCAGAAAATATCTTAAAATATTCATGTGAGGCAATTATAGTTGTAGTTTCAAATCCAATGGATACAATGACTTATTTAACTTTGAAATCAACTGGTCTTCCTAAAAATAGAGTTATAGGCATGGGAGGTGCTTTAGATAGCTCAAGGTTTAAAACGTATTTATCTTTAGCTCTAGATAGACCAGCTAATGATATCCATGGTATGGTAATTGGGGGCCACGGGGATACAACAATGATTCCACTCACAAGATTGGCTAGTTATAATGGAATTCCTATTTCACAAATAATTCAATCTGATGATTTAAAAAAAGTTGCACAAGACACAATGGTTGGTGGTGCTACTTTAACAAAATTACTTGGAACTTCAGCTTGGTATGCACCTGGAGCTTCAGTAGGATTTTTAGTGAAATCAATTCTTAATGATGAAAAAAGAATTATTCCATGCTCGGTATTTTTAGACGGTGAATACAATCAAGACGATATATGTATAGGTGTACCTTGTGTAATTGGTAAAAATGGATGTGAAAAAATTGTAAATATTGATCTAAATGATGATGAAAAAGTAAAGTTTAGTGAAAGTGCTGAAGCAGTAAGAAAAATGAATTTAGCTCTTTAAATAAGTGAATTAATAAACAGTTTAACCCGAACATTTATGTAGAATTGCTTTATCCTGAAGTAAATCATATATTTGCTCGTTTTAAAAAAAGAATTTTCTAAAAATAATTGTATGCAAAATAATGGTTTAATAAAGTTTTTTGCTTTTTGTTTCGGCTTAGTTAGCTTATATCAAATTTCATTTACTTTCATAACATCTAGAGTTGAAGATAAAGCTTTAGAGTATTCAGTAAACTCAATCTCTGATCAACAAGCAAATTTTGAAAACCTTAGGGAAGAAAAATATGTAAATTATTTAGATTCAATTTCAGATGAAAGTATTTTTGGTTTTACAACATATAATAGCGCAAAATCTAAAGAACTTAATAAAGGGTTGGACTTAAAAGGAGGTATAGACGTAACTCTACAAATTTCTGTAAAAGATATTTTGAAAGGTTTAGCTGAAAACACTAAAGATCCTATTTTTAATAAAGCTCTTGATGATGCTGATGCGCTTCAGAAAACATCAGATGACACTTACGTAGAATCATTTTTCAACTCATTTGAATCAATAAGAGGAGATTCTAGTTTGGCCTCACCTGATATTTTTGCAAACAGATCTCTAAGTGATGAGATTAATTTTGAAATGACTGATAATGAGGTTAAACCAATTATTAGAAGAAAAATTGATGAGTCTATTGTTTCTGCATTTGAAGTCTTAAGGAAAAGAATTGATAAGTTTGGGGTAACTCAACCTAATATACAGCGATTAGGAAATTCGGGTAGAATTCGCGTTGAGCTTCCTGGAGCTAAAGATGTATCAAGAGTTAAAAATTTACTTCAAAGTACGGCACAATTAGAGTTTTGGGTAACTGAAAAAAATGATGATTATTTAACTTTTCTTTCTCAAGCTAATGAAGCATTAAAAGAAATAGTTTTAGATCCTTTGTCAGATTTAAAACCAAAAGAATCTTCTAAAATTGACGACCTTTTAGCAGATGTCGAAGCTAATGATTCTATAGGTCCCAATGATAAAAATCCATTATTTGATTATTTAGTGGGTACTGGTTTTCAAGGAGGTCCTGTAATTGCACAGTTTTTATCCAAAGATCAAAAGAAAATTGAAGAATATCTTTCAATGCCAGAAATAAGACAACTACTTCCTTCTGATAAAAGGTTTACCCGATTTATATTTGGAAAACCAGATTTAAATACTAAAGTTGTTGATTTATATGCTATAAAATCTAATAGAGACAATGAGCCTCCATTAAGTGGAAGTGTGGTAGTTGATGCTAGTCAATCTTACGACATAACTAATGCTGCTGCAGTTTCTATGCAAATGAATGGTAAAGGAGCTAGGAAATGGGAAGAAATGACCGGGAATGCATATAAAGATAAAAGTAATATAGCTATAGTTTTAGATAATATAGTTTACTCTGCGCCTGGTGTTAGCAAAGGTGCAATTTCTGGAGGAAGATCAGAAATTTCAGGTCAATTCACATTAAATGAGGCAATTGATTTAGCAAACGTATTAAGAGCCGGAAAACTACCTGCTTCTGCTGAAATCATTGAATCTGCAGTAGTTGGTCCTTCACTTGGAAAAGAAAATGTTGAAAAAGGAATAAATTCATTTATTATTGCTTTGATTTTAGTTTTACTGTGGATGATATTCTATTATGGCAGAGCTGGAATATATGCCGATGTAGCACTTGTTTTAAATATTATATTAATTTTTGGAATTTTGGCAGGATTAGGGGCCGTTCTTACTTTGCCAGGACTTGCGGGTATAGTATTAACTATAGGTATGTCAGTTGATGCAAATGTTCTAATATTTGAAAGAACAAGAGAAGAGCTTTCTAAAGCTAAAGGCCTTAAACAATCGGTTAGTGATGGTTTTAGTAATGCTTTGTCTTCGATTTTAGATGCAAACATTACTACAGGTTTAACAGCTTTGATTTTATTTATTTTTGGAACAGGACCCATAAAAGGATTTGCAACAACTTTACTAATAGGTATTGCAACTTCTTTATTCACGGCTATATTTATAACTAGAATGTTAGTTGATTCTAGATTAAATAAGTCTAAAAAATTAAATTTTTCTACGAAGCTTACTAAAAATTTATTTAAAAATTTAAGTATTTCTTTTTTACAAAAAAGAAAAGCTGCTTATGTCATTTCTTTATCTTTAATATCTGTAGGTGTATTTTCACTTTTCACTAATGGTTTAAATGAGGGAGTTGATTTTGTAGGAGGAAGGTCTTATACTGTTAGATTTGATAATAATGTTAATCAAGGTGATGTACAAAATGACCTTATTGAAGTTTTTGGGAATGCTGAGGCAAAAACTTATGGTTCAGATAACCAATTAAAAATAACAACTAATTATAAAGTAGATGTTGAAGGATCTGAAATTGATCTCGAAATTGAACAGAAAATGTTTGAAGCAATAAAAAAATATCTTCCTGCAAACATCCTATATGATGATTTCGTTAACGGTTCTGATGATAAAACAGTTGGAATAATGTCTTCTTCAAAAGTCGGCCCAACTATTGCCGATGATATAAAGAAAAACTCTTTTCTTGCAATATTTGGATCTTTAATAGTTGTCTTCTTATATATACTATTAAGGTTTAGAGATTGGCAATATTCTTTAGGAGCTGTAGCTGCAGTGTTTCATGATGTTTTAATAGTATTAGGTGTATTTTCTATAGCATATACATGGATGCCATTTAACATGGAAATTAATCAAGCATTTATTGCAGCTATTTTAACGGTAATAGGTTACTCTTTAAATGATACAGTTGTTGTTTTTGATAGAATTAGAGAATTTAGACTTGTCAATAAATCTTGGGAATTTAAAAAAATAGTTGATGGAGCATTGAATAGTACATTAAGTAGGACTTTAAATACTTCATTCACCACTTTAGTAGTTTTGTTAGCTATATTTCTCTTTGGAGGTGAATCAATCAAAGGGTTCATGTTCGCTTTAATTATTGGAGTGATAGTTGGTACTTATTCTTCGGTATTCATAGCTACACCAGTTATGTATGAGACTTTAAAAAAGAGTCTTAAGAAGTAATTAGTATTAAGTTTTCTTACTGTTTATCATAAAGAAAATTCCTGTCAAGATAAGCGGAATACTTAACCATTGTCCTGTTGATAATATTCCAAGTAGTTCTTCTATATACCCTCCTTGACTTTCTTTTACGAATTCAACTAATAATCTTATTAAAAATAAGCTAGCTAAGAAAACTCCAAATAAAAACCCTGTTTTATTTTTCAATTCTGTCTTCCAGTATAATTGTCTTAATAATATAAAGAGCAGCAAGTAACCGAATGCCTCGTAGAGTTGAGCAGGGTGTCTTGGAAATATCTCACCATTATTTAAGAACACTACTCCAAAGTTTGATTCTGTATAATTTCCAACTATCTCAGAATTAAAAAAGTTTCCAATTCTAACAAACATTCCACCAATAGTAATTGGAATTGCAATTCTATCAAAAATCCATAGAACAGAATTAAACTTGAATTTTGACTTATAAATAAACATAGCTATCAAAATTCCAATTGCTGCACCATGACTTGCTAATCCTCTGTAACCTACAAATTTCCAACCGTCAATTATTCCAAAAAACAAAGAATCATTAATATCTTTTTTTATTGGAAGAAAAATTTCAAGTAAATTATTTTGATAATAATCCCAGGAATAAAAAATAACTTCACCTAGTCTGGCACCTATTAAAGTGCCCATAACAATATATATAAAAAGTGGTTCAACGAGCTCTATGGATTTGTTATCGTTTATGTATATTTTTTTAATTAAATAATAACCTAGAGAGAAAGCAACTATAAACATAACACTATACCAGTGAATTGCTAATGGACCTAGGTTTAAGAATATTGCACTTGGTGACCAGTCTATTTTTAATAATGTCATTTTGTTATTTTTTAATAAATATATGAAACAAAGTAATGTTTATGGAACGGCATCAAATCCTTTTCCTCCCCAAGGGTTACATTTAACAATTCTTTTAAGGCCTAAAACACTTCCTTTAATTAGTCCGTATTTTTGCAAACACAACTTAAAATATTCTGAACATGTTGGTGAATATCGACATGTTGAAGGTAGTATAGGGGAAATTAAAATTTGATAGGATCTAATGATGATGATTAAAGGAAATACAAGTATTTTCTTCATCAAATAAATTTATATGAAGAATTTTTTTTTTCATCATTTAATTGAACACCTAATTCTAATAAATCATATCTAATTTGGTCTGATAGCTCAAAATTCTTATTCACTCTAGCTTGATTACGAATTTTGATAAGTAAATTAATTAATTCATCTGATGAATCGTTTTTATTTGAAGTTTTGGGTTCTTGTTTAAAACCTAACACATGAAATAGAAAATCATTAAAGGTCTTTAATAACTTCTTTTTATCATTGATGTTTAGGTTTTTAGAGTTAATATTCACATTATTAATGAACTTTATGCTGTCAAACATTTCTGCTATTAACATTGGAGTATTAAAATCATCATTCATTTTGGAATAACAATTAGAAATCCAAAGGTCTATGTCAAAATCAGATTTTTTTTCATTACAATTTAATTCAGAAATTAAATTATATCCACTCATAAGTTTATTAAACCCTTTTTCAGAAGCTAATAAAGCTTCATCGCTTAAATCTAGAACACTCCTGTAATGAGCTTGGTATATAAAAAACTTAACTACATTAGGTCTGAAAGATTTACTTAGTTTATTATTTTTACCATTAAAAATTTCATTTGGTAAAATGAAATTTTCTATTGATTTAGACATTTTTTTCCCGTTCAATGTCAACATATTTGTGTGCATCCAATATTTTGCTGGATTATTTCCGTCAATTGCTTCAGATTGAGCTATTTCGCAATCGTGATGTGGAAATTTCAAGTCTATTCCACCACCATGAATATCAAAAAAATCACCAAGGTATTTTTTACTCATTGAAGTGCATTCCAAGTGCCATCCAGGAAATCCTTTTCCCCATGGGGAGTTCCAATACATAATATGATTTTTCTCAGCTTTCTTCCATAAAGCAAAATCTTGAGGATTTTTTTTATCTGAAACACCGTCTAATGCTCTTGACATATTCATCATGTCTTCAATCTTTCTTCCACTTAACTTACCGTATGTGTTAGACTCATTGAATTTTAAAATATCAAAATAAACAGATCCATTTTTTTCATAAGCAAAACCGGATTCAACGATTTGCTTTATACTGTCAATTTGTTCGATAATATGTCCAGAAGCCGTTGGTTCAATGTTCGGAGGAATTGTATTTAATTTTTTTAAAATACTATGAAAATCTAATGTGTATTTTTGAACCACTTCCATTGGTTCTAACTTTTCTAATCTTGCTTTTTTTGAAATTTTGTCTTCTCCAGAGCCGTCTTCATTTTCTAAATGACCAACGTCTGTTAAATTTCTCACATATCTTACTTTATAACCTATATGCGTTAGGTACCTGTATATTAGATCAAATGATATAAAGGTTCTGCAATTTCCTAGATGTGCATTGTTGTAAACTGTTGGTCCGCAGACGTACATTCCAACATTATTTTTATCTATTGGGACAAAAAAATTTTTTTTACCAGAGAGTGAGTTATGTATTTTTAAATCTTTAGAATATTCAGATTTCATTTTTAGACTATAGTGAACTTTCGTTACGAATATAATCTAAAAATTCTCTTTTCACGTCCTTCTCTTTAAATTTACCTCCAAATTCAGCA
>Ga0209384_1000193_pt1 | contig 42773 bp, 38 predicted proteins | sample CoawatmetaG05DNA_FD_187511 | JGI IMG/M metagenome (GOLD analysis project Ga0209384, IMG submission 187511) | Marine microbial communities from the West Antarctic Peninsula - Coastal water metaG058-DNA (SPAdes) (version 2) | ecosystem: Environmental > Aquatic > Marine > Coastal ... | reverse complement strand
ACTCAAGGCAATCAAAATTCCAATTACAACAAGAACAATTTCACCAATAGCATATTTCAAATACTTTCTAGTTTTATTCTTTTCCATAAGGTCGTATCGTATTTTTCTGAAGAATTTAATCATTGGCTGGTGTTAATGAAGCACAACGTGTTTGTGTATGATTTTTTGCGTGTTTTAAGAGAGTAATTTACTAAATAAAACATGAACCAAGAAAGTCCGTTTGGACTTTCGTAAGTAAGCAATTTGCCAGCAATTAATTATACACGGTGTTAGCACCTGTTTATTTTTTATAATATTCAATAATTCTTTCTTTCCTTATCAACTGACTTTCCGATTTTACCCAATTTTTATTGAAATCTAATTGATATTTATATCTTTTTGTTTCAGTTAATTTCCCATTATAATACTTTTCCTTTTTCGTAAGATTTCCTGAAATATTATGATAGGAAATCTCTTTTGATTCAGATTTAGGGAAAGCGTAATTTTTCAGTAATATCTTTTTATTCTCTTGAGCATAGATTTTCAATTCAGTTGTTTTGTCTGTGTTTCCACTTACAAATTCCTTTGTAATAGTTGTTAGACTATCAGGATAATAAAACTTAAAAGTCCTTAATCCCTCTGTATTTTCATATTTAAATTTTTTCTCAATAACTTTTCTTGAAGAATTCAATTTATAATCAGTTGCACTATAAAGTTTCTTTTCATAAAATTCTTCTTTTTTTATTAATCCAAGATTATTGTAAAAATAAGAATAAGTGAAAGTTGTGTCTCCATCTGAAATAATTAATTCGCTTTCCAATCTATCTTTACTGTCATATTCGTAAAGTATTACTGTAGAAGATAAGTTTGGTTCAAAATGGGTTTCGTTTCTTTCAATAATTCCGTCTTTTCTAAAGATTTTAAATTCTCTCGATTTCAGCGTGTCATTTTCAAAAGTTATTATTTTCATACTTTTTACTTGACCAAATAATTTGCTTTCAACAAATTCAGTTTTTTTGTTTTCAGATTGTTTATTGCAAGAATAAAATAACCCAAATAAAAGCAATAAGATTATTAAAGTGCTCGATTTCATAATTGGTGCTAACGTGTTTGTATAAGGTTAGTTGCGTGTTTTAAGCCAGTAATTCCCTAAATAAAAGACAAACCAAGAAATTCCGTTTGACTTTCGTAAATAAGCTAAAAGCCAGCAATTAATTTTATACGTTGTTACCCAACGTTTTTTCTTATTTTATTTTCCCTACTTTTTTCAATATCAAAAGTGTAATTCCAAGTAAAATTCCAATTCCACCAAGAAAATAACCTCCATATTTATCTTTATTTCCTCTTATAAAATATGCTTTTCCTTCTTTGTCAATAAATTGTACAGTTTTATTTAATCTCAAATCTCTATTTCTCTGAAGCGGAGTTTTGTCAGCGTGATAAATAGTTATTTCATCTCCGATTTTCAGTTTGTCTAATTGTTCAAATTTGGGGCTAAAGTCGCCAGTTTCTTTTCCAACAAATATGTCAAACACGAGTGGGAAATCCGCAATATGTATAAATCGATGATTTCCTTTGTTTCTATAATTTATTTCTTGAAATGTTTTGTCAAAGTAGTCTATTTTTCCCGTAACATTTTCAAATTCAGTTTTTTCTTTAGTTCCTCTAACTGACAAATAAATTCCAAACCCGATAATTGCAATACAAGCAATAAGTGATTTGTAAAATATTTCTCTAGGTTCTTTTTTCGATATTTCAGTCATTTTTTTTAATGTTGGGTAACGGCTTATATGGAGCACAAAGTTCTCGTTTACGGGTGTTTATTTCCGGATAAGAGGAACTTTTGTTCTCGTTTCGCATTTTTGTTTAAAGTTAATAAAATAGTCTAAAAAAGACTTTTTATTTCTAATAATTTTTGTGCGATATGAGCTTTTTCATACTCCATATATAACTAAATTGGTTGGAAACTTATATTCCAATTAATAAAATAATTTAAAGATATTACAGGATTACTTTGCGGGTAAAACTTTACCAATACACTCGCCAAAACCAATACGCACATGCTCATTTTTACAATGTGCACGCATAATAACGGTGTCATTGTCATTAATAAATTTACGTGTTGTACCGTCTTTTAACGTCAACGGATTTTGTCCGCGCCAAGTTAATTCTAACATAGAACCAAAGCTATCTTTAGTTGGTCCAGAAATAGTACCAGAACCCATCATATCTCCAGCTTCTACAGGACAACCATTTACAGTATGGTGCGCTAATTGCTGCGCCATTGTCCAATACATATATTTAAAGTTAGAATTCGCAACTACCGTTTCTTCTCCGTTTTCTGGCTGAATGCCAACTTGCAAATGAATGTCATAACTTCCTTTTCCTACTTGTTTTAAATAGGGTAGTGGTTCATGCACTTGTTTTGGGTTGTCTGTTCTAAAAGGCTCTAAAGCATCTAATGTAACAATCCAAGGAGAAATGGTAGACGCAAAACTTTTTCCTAAAAACGGTCCTAATGGTACATATTCCCAAGCTTGTATGTCTCTTGCAGACCAATCATTAAATTGTACCAAACCAAAAATATGTTCTTCTGTTTCTTCAATAGGTATTCTATCTCCTAAAGCGTTTGCATCTGTAGTAATAAATGCCATTTCTAATTCAAAATCTAATAACTTTGAAGGTCCGAAACCAGGCGTATTACTTCCTTCTGCAGGTCTTGTTTGGCCGTGTGGTCTTCTTACTGGTGTTCCAGAAGGTATAATAGAAGAACTTCTACCATGATATCCAATAGGAATGTGCAACCAGTTTGGCAACAATGCATTTTCTGGATCTCTAAATAAAGATCCTACATTTGTGGCGTGTTCTTTACTTGCATAAAAATCGGTATAATCTCCAACAGCAACAGGCAATAACATTTCAACCTCATCCATTCTAAAGATAATTTTATCTTTATGGTTTGCATTGTCTCTTAAAGTACCATTTACAACATCAAAAACCTCTGCAATTCTATTTCTAACCAATCGCCAAGTTTTTCTACCATCGGCTATAAAATCATTTAAATTATCTTGTAAGAAAATATCATCTGTTAAAGGAATTCCGTCAAAATATCCTAATTGATGAAATGCACCTAAATCTATGGCAAAATCGCCAATTCTACTACCAATGGTAATAATATCATCTCTTGTAATAAAAACACCAAATGGAATATTTTGCAACGGAAAGTCTGAATTTTCTGCTACTTTTAACCAAGATTTTCTATTCGGATTATTTGCTGTTATGATCATTATATAAATTCTTTAATTTGTCCAAATCTATGCAATATTTTCATGCTTTTTGGCAGAAACAAAACGAATAACTATAATTTAACATTTGTTTTATTAGAAATACATAAAAATTCATAAGTTCTGTAAAATTTTATACAAAAGATTTTTATTAGGTTTTGATTTTTCATTACTTTTGATACTTATTTCAAAACAACAACAATGCAAATAGACAATCAAATTTTTGACCTTATTCAGGAAGAAAAAGAAAGACAAATTAATGGTTTAGAGCTTATAGCTTCTGAAAACTTTGCAAGTGAACAAGTAATGCTTGCGCAAGGTTCTGTTTTAACCAATAAATATGCTGAAGGATATCCTGGAAAAAGGTATTATGGAGGTTGTGAAGTTGTTGATATTGTAGAACAAATAGCAATTGATAGAGCCAAAGAATTGTTTGGTGCAGAATATGCCAACGTGCAACCACACTCTGGTTCACAGGCAAATACTGCTGTATTTTTTGCCTGTTTAAAACCTGGTGATACCATTTTAGGTTTCGATTTATCTCATGGTGGTCACTTAACCCATGGTTCTCCTGTAAATTTTTCTGGTAGATTGTACAACCCAAAGTTTTATGGTGTTGAAAAAGAAACTGGTGTTTTAAATTATGATAAAATTCAAGAAATTGCTACTAAAGAGCAACCAAAATTAATAATTGCGGGTGCTTCTGCATATTCTAGAGATATCGATTTTGAGCGTTTTAGAGTAATTGCAGATAGTGTTGGCGCTATTTTATTGGCAGATATATCACATCCTGCAGGAATGATTGCAAAAGGTATTTTAAATGATCCTTTACCGCATTGTCATGTTGTTACTTCTACAACCCACAAAACATTACGTGGCCCAAGAGGAGGAATTATATTAATGGGTAAAGATTTTGACAACCCATTTGGAGAAACCTTAAAAAGTGGAAAGCTTAAAAAAATGTCTACTTTATTAAACTTTGCTGTTTTTCCTGGAAACCAAGGCGGACCTTTAGAGCACGTTATTGCTGCAAAGGCGGTTGCTTTTGGTGAGGCTTTAACAGATGAGTTTTTAGAGTACCAAATTCAAGTAAAAGAAAATGCTGCTGCAATGGCGAAAGAATTTGTAGCCAAAGGATATAATATTATTTCTGGTGGTACAGACAATCATTGTATGCTGATTGATTTGCGTAACAAAAATATTTCTGGGAAAGATGCAGAGATTGCTTTAGGAAAAGCAGAAATTACTGTAAACAAAAATATGGTGCCTTTTGATGACAAATCTCCTTTTATAACGTCTGGTATTAGAGTAGGTACACCTGCTATTACAACCCGTGGCTTAAAGGTAGAACATATGAAAGCTGTTGTAGACTTTATAGATGAAGCAATTACAAATGCTGATAATGAGGAAGCATTGCATGAAATTAGTGATCGTGTGGCTGATATGATGAGTTCAAGAAGACTGTTTGTAATGTAAGCCATGTATTGGTTTATAAATAGCTCAATTGGGTGAAAAAATATAATAAAAAAAAGCATCAAGTTAATTCTTGATGCTTTTTTCTTTTTAGTTCAAACTAGGGCTACTTTAGTCTAAATCATTTGCTCTGTCTAGTAAACTTTGATTTATCTTTTTTGAAGTATTTACACCTAACTGTTTAATGTTTTCTACTTTCTTAATTAGATTTCCTCTACCTGTTAATTTTTTCATAGAAGAATCATAACTTCCTTGTACCGTTTTTAATTGATTACCTACCTTAATTAAATCTTCTGTTAAATTTACAAACTGATCATACAAAGCGCCTGCCTGTTTAGATATTTCTAAAACATTATTCTTTTGATTTTCTTGTCTCCACATAGATGAAACCGTGCTTAAGGTAGCTAGTAGAGTAGAAGTAGATACCAATACAATATTTTTATCTAAGGCTTCTAAGTACAGATCATTTACCTTATTTAAGGCAATCATTAAAGCAGGTTCTATAGGAACAAACATTAATACGTAGTCTGGCGAATTAATCTCATATAAAGTATCATACTTTTTAGAGCTTAAATCTTTAAAATGATCTCTAATACTTTTAATATGTTTTGATAAAAAAGCTTCTTTTTCAATTTCATTTTCTGAAGAAAAATAACTTTCGTATGCCGTTAAAGACACTTTAGAATCGACTATTAAATGTCTATTGTCTGGTAAATTAATAATAAAATCTGGTTTCTTTACCTTGCCTTCATTATCTCTAAAGCCACCTTGTGTGCTGTAATGTATTCCTTTTGTAAGTTTTGCTTTTTCTAATAAAATTTCTAATTGGGTTTCTCCCCAGTCTCCTTGGGTCTTATTATCTCCTTTTAAAGCTTTGGTTAAATTAATTGCCTCTTTACTCATTTGCAAGTTCAAATCTTTTAAATGACCCAATTGTTCTCGCAGTGCAGAGTGCATTCCAATACTTTTTTCTTGCGTTTCTGTAACTTTCTTCTCAAACCCTTCTATTTTTTCTTTTAAAGGATTTAAAATAGCACTAATACTTTCTTTATTTTGCGTTTTAAATTTTGTTGAGTTTTCATCTAAAATTTTTGTTGCTAAATTTTCAAACTCCTTTGTAAATTTTTCATTTAGTTTTTCAACTTCACCTTTATTCTCGGTTAGTTTAATTTGTAAATTTTGAACTTCAGAGTCTTGTCTAGCATTAGCAGTAATTAACTTTTCTTTTTCTAGTTGGTTGTTTTTTAATGCTATTTGAGATTCAATAAAATTATTTTCGGTAATTTCTTTAGATTGTTGCAGCAAGATTAAACGTTCTTCAAGGGTAGATTTTTCTTTTTCTAAGGCAGTTTTATCTTTTTCAAAATTTAGTTTAGAGAGTAATTTCCCTATAAACAAGCCAATTAGCGCAAAAACTATGGCAATAAATAAGTATGTAATTATTTCAGTCATCATGTCAATTTAAGTCCTTAAATTTATCACTTTAAAAAATAATAGAAAACCTTTTATGTAGGTTTTTGTAAACAATTAAGATAGAGATATTTGTGGAAAAGATTTCAAAATTTATATTATACAATATTTTAGGTTGGAGAGTAGAAAATGGCTTCCCGGATGCACCTAAAAAATATATTATTATTGCAGCTCCTCATACAAGTTGGCTAGATTTTCCGATTGCTATTCTGTCAAGAATGAGTGAGGGTAAAATGGTGCATTTTATTGGGAAAGGTTCTCTTTTTAAATGGCCTTTTGGTTATTTTTTTAAAGCATTAGGAGGAACTCCTGTAAATAGAGATAAAAGCACTAATATGGTAGAGGGGGTAATTAATATTTTTAATACTAAAGAAGAATTTCGTTTGGGTTTATCTCCAGAAGGAACTCGAAAAAAGGTAGATAAATGGAAAACAGGATTCTATTATATAGCCAAAGGTGCAAATGTGCCTATTGTAATGGCAACCTTAGATTTTGAAAATAAAAAAATTAAAATTTCAGAACCATATTATGTTACAGAAGACATGCAACAAGATTTTAAAGTATTCGATAATTTTTATAAAGATGTAAAGGGTAAAAATCCTGAATTATCTTAAGAGTTGTTTTTCAAAGTGATATAGAATTTTATAAAAAAGTCTCCAGAATTCATGGAGACTTTTTTTATGCGTTCTTTTGACTAAGTTTTGCGGCAATGCCCACAATAACTTCTGCTGCTTTTACCATAGACTCTGCAGGAACATATTCAAAGCGCCCGTGGAAGTTGTGGCCTCCAGCAAATATATTAGGACAAGGCAATCCTTTAAATGATAGTTGAGAACCATCTGTTCCTCCTCTAATAGGCTTAATTAATGGTGTTATTCCTAAATCTATCATAGTTTCTTCAACCAAATCTACAATATGCATTACAGGAACAATTTTTTCTTTCATATTAAAGTATTGGTCCTTCATCGTTATTTCAATTAGATTTTGCCCAGCAACTTTATTTAGTTTGTCTGCAATATTTTGCAATACATTCTTTCTTTTTGCAAACAAATCTAAATCATGATCTCTTATGATATACTCTAATACCGTTTTTTCAACAGTACCATTCATATCATGTAAATGAAAAAAGCCTTGGTAATCGGTTGTTTTTTCAGGCACTTCTGCTTCTGGTAATAGAGACATAAATTCATTGGCAATTTGCATTGAATTTATCATTTTTCCTATTGCATAGCCCGGATGCACAATTTTACCTGTTATAGTAACAACGGCACTTGCTGCATTAAAATTTTCATACTCTAACTCTCCAATCTGGCTGCCATCCATGGTATATGCCCAAGCTGCTCCAAATTTTTCTACATCAAATAAATGGGCTCCTTTGCCAACTTCCTCATCTGGCGTAAAGCAAATTCTAATGGTACCATGTTGTATTTCTGGATGCTGAATTAAATATTCCATAGCAGTTACAATTTCTGTAATACCAGCCTTATCATCTGCTCCTAAAAGTGTTGTGCCGTCTGTAGTGATAATAGTTTGCCCTTTATATTGCAATAGATCTTCAAAATAATCTGGAGATAGAATAATATTTTTTTCTTTGTTTAAAATAATATCGTTTCCTTGATAATTTTCTGTTATTTGTGGTTTTACATTTTTTCCCGTAAAATCTGGACTTGTATCCATATGCGAAACAAAACCGATAATGGGTACATTATGGCTTACATTACTCGGTAAAGTAGCCATGATATAGCAGTTTTCATCTAAATAGATGTCTTGCATTCCAATTACTTTTAAATCTTCAACTAAAACATTTGCCAAATCCCACTGATTCTCCGTGCTAGGAAAAGCAGGATTATTAGGGTCTGATTCTGTATCTATAGTTACATATTTTATAAACCTTTCTATAAGATGTTTCTTATTAATCATTGGTATTCAACTTTTTTTATAATTTTAATTTTCCAACTTTTTCATGTCCGCTTAACCAAGCCGTATTTTTATCTAAAAACTGAATTGCATAATATGCATCTTTAGAAACTTCTTTCCAAGTTATTCCACCATTATTAGAAAATGAAATTCCTGTTTTACCTACAGCAAAAACTTCTTGTCCGTTTGTATTAGGCACATATTGAACGCAACTTTTATAATTAGGATTTTCATTGTCTGCAACTAGCGTCCATGTTTTACCGCCATCTGTAGTAACGGCTTTATTTGCTTTATTTCTCAAAGGCTCTGAATAATCTCCACCAATTATAATTCCGTCGTTTTCATTGTGAAAATCAATAGAATAAATTCCTTGTGGCCCACTACCTTGAATTATTGGAGTCTCAAAAATCTGCCATGTTTTACCATAATTTGTAGATTTTAAAACTCTTGCCTTACTTCCTCCAGAAGCAATCCAAACGGTGCTTCCTATTGTTTTTATATTGGTATTACTAGCTGCAAAGAAAGCTTCATCTTTGCTAAATTTCGGTAAATTTTCGCAAGGAATTTTATTCCAGGTTTCTCCACTATCTTCTGTTATAATTATAGAAGCACAGTTTTCTGTAGGATCTCCAACGGCAATTCCGTGGGTATTGTCTTCAAAAAAAGTGAGCGCATCATAAAACACGTTTTTATGTTCTTCAAAATATTGTAAAGATGCTGCACCATTAGAGATTTTATACAATAATGCAGGGCTACCAATAGACAAAGCAAAATAATCTGCACCATTATAAGCAAAGCTTCTAAAATGGGGAATAATACTGTCTTGATATCTGATTTTTAAAGTATGCCAAAGCACACCATTATCTGCAGTAGAACCAATAGTACCGTTAGAGGAAGCATAAGACATGCTTTTGTGACCTGTTACAACCATTGCTCTAATACTAGAACTATCTATTTTAATTGTTTTAATAGTTACTTTTTCTACATTTCTTGGTTGGTATTCTCGGGTACATCCAATTAAAAAAAGTAAAGTGAAAATAAGTAGGAATATTCTTTTCATTTTTAATATTTTTATACCACTAAAGTAATCAAATCATAATAAAAAATGAAAAAAGCACTGGTAATTTCCGGGGGTGGAAGTAAGGGCGCATTTGCAGGTGGTGTTGCGCAATATCTCATGCAAAATAAAAATAAAAAGTATGATTTATTTATAGGAACTTCTACGGGAAGTTTAATGGTTTCCCATTTAGCACTAGGAATGTTAGCCGAACTAAAAGAGATATATACGAATGTAAACCAGAAAACTATTTTTAGTAACAATCCTTTTAAGATTAAGAGAGTTGCTGGAGAAAAAGTAATAAGCATTAATCATTTAAATACGTTTTGGAACTTTCTAAACGGTAGAAAAACTTTCGGAGAAAGTAAAAATTTACGTGCATTAATTAAAAGAGAGGTTACTAAAGAAATGTATCATAAAATTAAAGCTACACATAAAGAGGTGGTAGTTACGGTTTCTAATTTAACAACAAATCAAATAGAATATAAATCTATAAACGATTGTACATACGAAGATTTTTGTGATTGGATTTGGGGTTCTTGCAATTATGTGCCATTTATGAGTTTATTAGAAAAAGACCATTGCCAATATGCAGATGGTGGTTTTGGTTCTTTAATTCCTATTAGAGAAGCTATCTTAAGGGGTGCAACAGAAATTGATGCTATTATTCTGGAAACAGAAGTTACGCAGTTTAATAGATTGCCTGCTTCCAATCCTTTTTCTTTGTTATTTGATGTGTTTGATTTTATGCTAACCCATGTAGAAAGACATAATATTACTATTGGTAAACTTGCAGCATCTAACAAAGATATAAAGCTTAATTTATATTATACGCCTACTGTTTTAACCGTAAATTCTTTGGTTTTTGATAAAAAATTAATGAAAAAATGGTGGAAATCTGGTTTTAAATATGCCAAGTCTAAAGATGAAGAAATAATGAGTGAGTTTAGGCCCGATGTTCTTACCGATAAAGAAATGTAAGAAACGAATTTAGGGATATAAAATTTAATTTTAATAAAAAAATCTAGCACATGCTAGATTTTTTTATTGTTAAAACTATCTTAGTTTCTTATTTCTTCAATATACATTTCCTGACTAAAAAGAGCTTCAGATTTAGAATTCATAAGTGGTTTATCTTTAAAGGAGAAGTTTATAGATGTATTAGATTTAAAACCAGCAATTATAGAAGTAATTGCTTTATTTAATAAAGGATCTGTCTTAAAACCTAAAACACCTAAATTAATAATACCATCTTCTCTACCAAAGTTTTCAGGTAAATAATCGTCTGCTATATAACCCTCTGGATTGTTTTCTAAGTTTGCGTTTTTAATTTCTAACACAATGGGTTGGATTGCATAGGTGTGGTTTACGTTTAAATTAGCCCCGTTTCTGCCATAAGTGTCAGAATCATATAAAGTAACAGAGCCTACCTGTTTTCCAACCGTTTTTGTACCTACTAACCTTACATCAATATAAGGATTCATACCATTAATGATTAACTCTGAAGCTGATGCAGTAGCTCCTGTAATAATAAAATAAACTTTCTGCAAAGACAAGCTATTAATAGGCTCATTTATAAGAATTGTTCCGTTACTATCTGTATTTAAAATTTGATTTGTAAAATTATTCAAGAAATATTCTGGAGCTGTAGCATTCATTACTTTTTCGTTCCATATTTCTTGAGAAAATAATTTACCCGTATTTGTTCCGTTAATCATGCTTGCTAAGTAGGTTGCTGTTCTAACACTTCCCCCGCCGTTGTAGCGCAAGTCTATAATTAAATCGGTGATATTATTTTCTTTAAAATACCCAAAAGAAGCATTTAACTCTCCATCAAAGGAACTTGCAAATTGGTTGTATAATAGGTATCCAATTTTCTTGCTTCCTTCGTTAAAAACCTTTGTAATAGCAACAGGGTTTTCTTGTAATTGTTCTTTAGATAAATTAATTTCTGTTCCATTTAAAATTGGATCTCCGGCGCTGAAATCCGCTAAGTTTAGTAAGTAATTAACACTAGCTGCATTGGTTAATAAATCTCGATAGTTTAACACCGTAATTTGAGTGTTGTTAATACCACTAAAAACCATTCCTCTTAAAACACCTTTTTTTTCTGCATCTGAACCAGGAATCACGTAATATACAACACCATAAACATTATTTGAATTTGTTTGGTTGGTATATAAATTAAATTCCATTCCGTTACTTAATCGAATACCTTGAAATGCATTTTCTAAAGCTACATAGTCATCAACAATCCAAGAAAAACGGTCTACTGTTCCTGGTTGAAAACGAACAGATTCAAAAATATCTTCTGGTGTTGCAAAGCTAGCGCTAAAGTTATTTATTTCAGATTGATTAGAGAAACGTCTGTCTCCTAAATTTGGAACATCACTTTGCCAATAGTAATAAGCGTTCATGCCTTTCCAAACAAAATCATTTATTTCTATGTCTGCAGGAATTGAACTAATTTTATTAGAACAATTTAAACAGGAAAATATAATAAGTAGGCTCGCACAAATTTTTATAATTTCTTTCATATTAGAGAACATTTTAATTTAAAACTAACGCAATATAAAAAGAATTTGTATTAATTTTAGGCACTTGTGTAACAAATTAAATTGTTGCTCGTCGTAATGTTGTAAATCTATTAATTTTAGAATAGAAATTAAAGAAATACAAACTAAGAAACGCTAATGAAACAATCAGACTTTTTAAAAGTTGTTCTACCATTTAAAGATAAGGTGTTTAGATTGGCAAAAAGATTGTTAGTTTCTACAGAAGAGGCCGAAGACGCTACCCAAGAACTACTTTTTAAATTATGGAAAAGTAAAGAAAAAATAGCTAGTTATAAGAATGTTGAAGCTTTTGCAATGACAATGACTAAGAATTACTGTTATGACAGGTTAAAGTCTAAGCAAGCAAATAATTTAACATTAGTACATAGTAATTATAAAGAAAATGAAACTTCTTTAGATAAAAAACTTGAATATCAAGACAGTGTAAACCAAGTACATTTATTGATAGAAAAGTTGCCAGAACATCAAAAAATTATTATTCAATTAAGAGATATTGAACAATATGATTTTGAAGAGATCTGCATAATGGTAGATATGAAGCCAACAGCAGTAAGGGTGGCGTTATCTAGAGCAAGAAAAAAAATAAGAGAACAATTAACTAAAAAACACAACTATGGAGTTAGCTAACATAGAAAAATTAGTAGAAAAATATTTAGATGGAACTACAACTTTGCAAGAAGAAGTAATCTTAAAAAATTATTTTATAGGAGGTAATGTGGCAATACATTTGCAAGAATATACATATCTATTTAATTATTTTGCTATTGCAAAAGAAGAACAGTTTAAAAAAACCATAAACTTAACCCCTAAGAAAACTAAAAAGAGAAACTTAACTTGGTTCTCCGCAGCTGCATCTGTAGCTTTATTAGTTAGTATATTTTTTGGTAAACAACAATACGATAAAAATGAGCAAAGAAAGGAAGCTCAAAGAATATATGTGCAAGTAAGTAAAGGTTTAGCTTTATTATCTTCAAACTTAAAAAAAGGAGAACAAGCTGTAGCTGTTTTATACACGTATGAAAACACCATAAATAAAATATTAAAATAAACCAAGTAAAAAACTAGTAAACCCAAGTAAATATAAAGATTATGAAAAAAATAATTCTATTAATTGCATTAACGGTTACTTCAATGGTAACTAGTGCACAATCTTTCTTCGATGCTTTAGAGGAGATGGATGGCGTAGATATGGTGGTTGTTAACAAGGATATGTTTGAGCTTTTATCAAAATTTAATCCAGATAAAATGAAAGACAATGAGGCAATGCAAATCTTTGCCATGATTAATGATTTGAAGAGCTTCAAAATGTTTTCTACAGATGACAGTTTCATTGCCGATAAAATGGAAGTGATGACAAATGCAGCTATTAAAAAAAATAATTTAACAGAGCTAATGCGCATTAAAGAAGATGACTCTAGAATAAAAATCTATGTAAAATCTACAAAAAACAAAGAATACGTAAGTGAAGTTTTAATGTTTATTAAAGGGATTGATAAGCAGACAAAAGGAATCTCTGAATCTATGATTATTTCTCTAATAGGAAGTATAGATATTAATAAAATGTCTGATTTAGCAGATACGTTCACACAAAATTAATTCATAAATACAAGGTAAAGTTGGATCTACTAAACACTGCTTTTCTTGAAAAATAATACCAATGAAAACAACAACATTAACAGTATTGTCTTCTATAATTTTATTAGTACTATTTGCATGTTCTTGTAAAAATGAAAAATCTTTGCAAAGTTATTTGGTAGATACCAGTGGTAAAGAAGGCTTTTATACCGGAGATTTACCAGTAAGTTCAATACTTTCTGCAAACTCTGATGTATCCGAAGATATAAGGAAAACGATAAAAAGTGTAAAAAAAATAAATATTGTATTCTTACCTAAAACATCCGATAATTCCTTGGCTTATGAGATAGAAAAAGAAAAGCTCAACGCTATTTTTAAAGGAAATGAAGTATACAAGAGCTTAATGTCTATGAAAGTAAAAGGAATGAATGTAAACATGTATTATTCCGGAGACACAGAAAATATAGATGAAGTAATTGCTTTTGGTTATGGCGAAAATACTGGAGTAGGTGTTGCTAGATTGTTAGGTGAAAAGATGAATCCCGTAAAAATTATTGAAGCTTTAAGTAGCACGGATTTTAAGGAAGATAACCCTGCATTAAAACAATTTTCAAAAATATTTATCAAGTAATAGTAACCGTTTCAACTTTTATGAAGTCCCAATTTCTTTTAAAATTGGGACTTTATCAGTCTTTTTAAGTATATTTTTTGATTTTAACTGCTCATTAACAAGTTGTATCCTCAGAATTAGTACTTTTGAATAACTAGAAGAAAATAGTATTTATGAAACTTAAAATTTGGTTTTTATTTATTTTTATAACATTTACAGCTATAGGTTTTGCTCAGAATAATTTAATATATAAAGCAGAGAAAGAAAAAACACATACTTTAATTCATACCAAGTTAAAAGTTGATTTTAATTTTGAAGAAAAGCAATTAAATGGAGAAGCTTGGGTTACGGCAAAACCTCATTTTTATGCGTCAAATACCTTTATTTTAGATGCAAAATCCATGTTAATTCATGAAATTTCTTTAAAAGGAACAGCACTACTATATGACTATGACGATTATAAAATAACTGTTAAGTTACCAAGGAAATATACCAAAGAAGAAAAATTTACTATTTATATTAAGTACACCGCAAGACCTGAAAAAGTTAAAGAACAAGGCAGTAATGCAATTACATCTGCAAAAGGATTGTATTTTATCAATGCAGATGGTGCAGACAAAAATAAACCTACACAAATTTGGACACAAGGTGAAACCGAAGGCAGTAGCTGCTGGTTTCCTACCATAGATGCACCCAATCAAAAGACAACACAAGAAATCTACATTACCGTTCCTAATAAATACGTAACACTTTCTAATGGCGAGTTAGTTAGTCAGACTAAAGAAAAAGAAAACAGAACAGATTATTGGAAAATGGATCAAAAACATGCACCATATTTAGTTTTTCTTGGTGTTGGAGCGTTCGAGGTCATAAAAGACAGCTATAAGGATATTGCAGTAGATTATTATGTAGAAAAAGAATATGCGCAGTATGCCAAGGGTATCTTTGGCAATACTCCAGAGATGATAGAATTTTTCTCAAACAAATTAGGAGTAGAATTTCCTTGGAATAAATATAGTCAGATAGTAGTGAGAGATTACGTTTCTGGCGCTATGGAAAACACAACAGCAGTGGTTCATGGCGAACAAGCATACCAAACTAACGGTCAGTTAATAGACACTAATACCCATGAAAACACAATAGCACACGAGCTTTTTCATCATTGGTTTGGAAATTTAGTTACTTCAGAAAGCTGGTCTAACTTAACTTTAAACGAGTCTTTTGCAAATTACAGTGAATATTTATGGCAAGAATATAAATACGGAAAAGAAGCGGCAGAAATGCACATGCACGAAAACGTCAAACTTTATTTAGAAGGACAGGAAGCAGATAAAAAACTGGTCCGTTTTGAGTATTTAGATAAAGAAGATATGTTCGATTTAGTAAGCTATAATAAAGGAGGCGCTATTTTACATATGTTGCGGAATTATGTAGGAGATGAAGCTTTTTTCGAAAGCCTTAAAACCTATTTAAATGAGTATAAATACAAGGCAGCGGAGGCGCATCAATTGCGTTTAGTTTTTGAGAAAGTAACAGGTAAAGATTTAAATTGGTTTTTTAATCAGTGGTATTTTGGAGCAAATCACCCCAAAATTGATGTTTCTTATGATTACAATAAATTAAGAAAAACAGTAACCGTAAACATTCAACAATTACAAGCACAAAATTTTCAATTCCCTTTAACCTTAGATATTTTTGAGGGAAATGAAATTAGAAGAGAAACCATTTTTATAGAAAATAACGATGCTTCTTTTACCTTCGATTTTAAAATACAACCTACTTTAATTCAAGTAAATTCAGATGGTGTATTGTTATGTGAGTTAAATGAAAACAAGGTATTAAGCGAGTATGTTTTTCAATTAAAAAATGCGCAATATTATACACATAAAAAGGAAGCATTATTAGAAATTATAAAAAAACAAGATGATAAGAAGGCCTTTAATGCAGTTGTAAATGCTTTGGATGATTCTTCATATAAAATAAGAGTTTTAGCACTCGAAAATATCGATTTAATTAATAAATTCTCAAAGAAAGATGCCATTAATAAAATTATGCAAATAGCAAAATTTGATAATAAAACATTGGTACAAGCTGCCGCAATTGAGACCTTAGGAAAATTAATAGATCCAGAGCTAAAACAAATATTTATTAAGGGCTTAAATAGTAAGTCCTACGCTGTAGTAGGAAAGTCTTTAGTTGCAATGTATTATGTGGACAAAGGTATGGCTATAAAAAAATCTAAAGCACTCCCAGATGAGGTGCGAGAAATATTAACAACCCCATTAACTAAGATTTTTATTGAATCTGATGATGAGACAGAATTGCCTTTTATTGCAAAAAGTGTAGTTTCTGGAATGTATTTATCGGGCGCAGGAGCAACAAAAATATTGTATGAAAAAGCTTTTTCAAGGATTTCTAAAAGTAATAATATGCAAGCAATTCAGAACTTAGTAGAAGATATGGTTGTAAAAGGGAATCAGTATAAAAAGTTTAGTTTCGATAAAGTGGCTATTAACTTAATGAGAACCATTATTAAGGCCCAAGAAAAAAGCACAAATTCTAATAGAGAAAGAAATGTTGCTATCGTTAAAGAGGCAATGATGGGGTTGCTATAAGTTTATTTTATTAGAAACTATCGCAAGCGATGCTTTTATTTGTGCTAGAAAGAAATCAATACTACTTTTCAAATTAGGGTCATCAAGTTTAATGAAGCTAAATTGCTTCAATTATAACCGAGATTAAAGAAAACACTAGTTTTAAGAAGTACTTTTTTCTTGTAAATCCTAAACTTCAAGACGATCTATAAAAAGCAATTACAATTTTAAGTACTATTCGTTAATCAGATAGTATCTTTGCACTTTATTTATTTTTATGTCTATAAATACACTTTTAATAACACCACCTTTTACACAGTTAAATACAGCATATCCTGCAACCGCATACATCAAAGGTTTTTTAGATTCTAAAGATGTAAAAGCAACGCAAATGGATTTAAGTATAGCGCTGTTTTCGGCAGTGTTTACTAAAGAATTTATAGATGCTATTTTTAAGCAAGCAGACATGCTTGGTAATAAAGATTTGCCTTTAGTTTATAATCAAAAAGAAGAATATATAAATAAGGTAGATTCTGTAATGAATTATTTGAGAGTGCAAGAAGTTACAGCAGCGTATCAAATTGTGCATAAAGATTATTTACCACATGGCCATAGGCGCATAAAATTAGATAAAGACTTAACAACCGAATTTGGAAAGTTAGGTATTTTAGACAAGGCAAAACATATTGCCACACTTTTTGTAGAAGAGCTAGGAGATTTTATAAACGCCAATGTAGATGAGTTTTTCTCTTTTACTCGCTATGCAGAGCAATTGGCAAGAGCCGCATCTAGTTTTGACACTATTGATACGTATCTTCAATATGAGACTACGTTAATAGAAGATGAAATGTTGTATTTGTTAGAGGAACAATTGCAAAAAGATACATATGATTTAATATGTTTCACTGTCCCTTTTCCAGGGAATTTATTTTCTGCTTTGAGATGTGCTCAATTTATAAAAGAAAAGTACCCAAAATTAAAGATAGCAATGGGCGGTGGTTATTGCAACACTGAACTAAGACGTTTGTCAGATCCTAGAATTTTCAATTTTATAGATTTCATAACTTTAGATGATGGTGAAGGTCCGTTATTAAAAATAACAGATTTTTTAGATGGAAAATTAGGAGAGGAGGCTTTAGAAAGAACTTATATCTGCAGAGATAATACCGTGGTGTATGCTAATAAAATACCGAACACCATATTTCATCACAGAAATTTACCAGCTCCTAGTTATATAGGATTGCCAACAGATAAATATTTATCTTTTTTAGATGTTATGAACCCTATGCACAGAATGTGGTCTGATGGAAAATGGAATAAATTAACTATTTCTCACGGTTGCTATTGGAAACAATGTTCTTTTTGTGACGTTACCCTAGATTACATAGGAAATTACCAAAATACAACAGCAGACGATTTGGTAAATAAAATTGAAAAGATAATATCAGAAACGGATATTACTGGTTTTCACTTTGTGGATGAAGCCGCTCCCCCAAAAATGCTTAGAGCTTTGGCGAATACCTTAATTGAAAGGAAGGTTTATATTACTTGGTGGACGAACATTCGTTTTGAAAAAACATTTACTCCAGAACTTTGTGCTTTATTATCTAAATCTGGCTGTATTGCAGTAACTGGAGGTTTAGAAGTTGCTTCTGATAGATTATTGGAAAAGATGAAAAAGGGAGTAGACATTGCGCAAGTAGCAAGAGTAACCAAAGCTTTTTCTAATGAAAATATTATGGTGCATGCATATTTGATGTTTGGTTTTCCTACGGAAACAGCGCAAGAAACCATCGATTCTTTGGAAGTTGTACGTCAGTTGTTTCAAAGTAATTGTATTCAATCTGCTTTTTGGCATCAATTTGCTTGCACAAGCCATAGTCCGGTGGGTAAAAATCCAGATGAATTTGAAATTAATATTACAGGTCCAAAGTTTGAAGGTTTTGCCGAAAATGATCTATATCATGAAGATCCAACAGGAGCAGAGCACCACTTGTATAGCGAAGGCCTAAATGCTGCTTTAAATAATTACTTAAATTATAAAGGGTTTGAAATTCCTTTAGAACAGTATTTTAATTTTAAAGTGCCCTATACAACACAGGTAAATAATTTAGTAGAAGGATTCTTAAAAGAAAAAACACTTCAAAAAGCTTAAAGTAAAAAAATATCAAGTTAAAAAAGCTTGCTTTGTTCTGAAGTCCTCTTTTTATTCTTACTTCTGATATTCATCAAAAGTGCCATCTGCATAAAAAACAACAATGCGTTGTATTTTTTTTATATGTGAACTATTTTCTAAATCGAATATAGAAGGAGTAGGGGCTATGCTATTTTCCGCTGAAACTTCAGTAATAGGAAAAACTCCAATTCCATTCAATAACCATTTAATATCAACATCTTTAAATTCTGCAGTCACTTTTAGAACAAAATCTAAGCTTGGTTTGTTTCTTCCAGAAAGTATATGAGAGATACTAGAACGCTGAACACCTACCTTATCTGCGAACATAGATGCCGAAATTTGATAGTGTTCCATCATTTTTTTTAATCTGTCTGTAAAATCTTTGCTGTTTATCATTGTAACATGTTAAGGTTTTACAAATGTAAAACTTATCATTTTAATCAAGCTATTAAATCTAAATTAAATTTATTTCCCCTAAAATAAGGTTAAAGTATAGCTTTATTAATTGTTCTTAAATTATACAATTACAGTGTTTTAAATTATTAATATAGTATTTACTTATGTGATAGCATCTATTTATTTAGCAAAGATTATAAAAATTTAATTTATGTTTACAACTGTAATATAATTCTTTCTTTTCTTTGTTTACAAATGTAATATTTGTCTTATTTACATTTGTAACATTTTAGTTTGATTACAAATGTGATTCTATTATTTTTACAGCAGATTACACAGCAACCAATTATGAATTTATTAGCAATTGATTTTTTAGAGACTATTTACAATAAAGAAAAAGAAACTTCTCTTTTAGGAAAATGGATTCGTTTTAAAGACATTAAAGATTTATTTAAAAAATATGAGGCTGCTTTTCAAATATCTGAGTTAGGAACTTCAGAAAAAGGGACACCTATATATACCTTAAAAATTGGTTCTGGAAAAAAGAAACTACTATTATGGTCTCAAATGCACGGAAACGAGAGTACTGGAACAAAAGCACTGTTTGATCTCTTTAATTGTTTGCTGCTTTCTAAGCAATCTGAAATAAATATAATTTTAGAGTCTTGTACACTTCTTTTTGTGCCCATGTTAAACCCTGATGGTGCAGAAGTTTATACAAGAGTTAATGGCAACAACATCGATTTAAATAGAGATGCAATAGATAGGAAAGCAAAAGAAAGTAAACTTTTACGCGCTTTATTAGAAGAGTTCAATCCGCAGTTTTGCTTTAACCTGCATGATCAAAGAACTATTTTTAATGTAGAAAATACAAAAAACCCTGCTACTATATCATTCTTAGCACCCTCAGAAGAAGAAACAAGAGCTTTAACAAAAGGAAGAAAAGAAACCATGAATGTTATTGTTGCCATGAATACCATGTTGCAAGAAGTAATACCAAATCATGTTGGTAGGTATACTGATGCTTTTTATCCAACGGCGACAGGAGATAATTTTCAAAAATTAGGTTTTAATACTATATTAATAGAGTCGGGGCATTATCCAGATGATTACATTAGAGAAGTTTCTAGAAAATTTACTTTTTACGCGATTCTTCAAGGATTATATTACATAGCCAAAACAGATAATTTTACTTCATATAAAGCGTATTTTAAAATACCGAATAACGACAAAGTTTTTTATGACGTAATTCATAGATATTCAGACTCTAAAAATGATATTGGCTATCAATTTAGAGATGAAATTATTGAAAACAAATTAGTTTCAAAATTAGTAAAAATTGAAGAAACTTCGCTAAAAGGTAAATTTGGATATCGCGAAATCGTTTTCGAACACTAATTTTTTTGAATTTAATTCATTTTTACCTATATTTTGTTAAATTAAAATCATAGATTTGTGCAAATAATTGAATATTACACAAATTATGAAAAAATTTATCTTAGACGAAATCGACCATCAAATTTTAGACATTTTAATCGAGAATGCAAGAACTCCATTTACGGATATTGCAAAGCAACTTTTAGTGTCTGCGGGTACAATTCATGTTCGTGTAAAAAAAATGGAAGATGAAGGTATTATTCAAGGGTCTACACTTTCTTTAAACTATGAAAAGATGGGCTATTCTTTTATAGCACATGTAGGGGTTTATTTAGAAAAAACATCTATGACCCAGAGTGTTATAGAGAATTTAAGAAAAATACCTAATGTTACTGTAGCTTATGTAACTGCTGGAAAATATAATATTTTTTGTAAAGTTAGAGCAAAAGGTACAAACGATGCGAAAGATATTATTTATGAAATAGATGATATTCCTGGGGTAAATAGAACAGAAACGATGATTGCTTTAGAAGAAAGTATCAATGATAAAAAGAGAATGATGCATGCAATTTTCAAAGAATTGTAGTGTTAAAAGGATAGAATAAATATTAAAAAAACCTTATTATGAAAATGATAAGGTTTTTTTATGTTTTGTCTATATGATACCTGTATTCCATTTAATTCTGAATTATTTAACCTATCGAGTCTGCAGTGTATTAATCATAATTTCTATCTAAAACCTATTTTTAATATTGTGATACTATTTCTTTAAATGAGTATAATAAGCGGAATTTATTGAAGATATTTTTTGGTTTTATTTTCGTAAATAATTTTAAAAATATAAAACACTTTTAAATAGTTAATAATTTCAAAAAAATAATTAAAATCAGGTATTAATTATTAAATATTCTTATTTTTAAGGAACTATTAGCAATTTATGAAAAATAAACAAATCATTTTAAAAAATAGACCAAAAGGCTTTCCAGATGAAAATACTTGGGCTATAGAAACAGCAACGATTCCGGAACTAGAAGAAGGACAAATATTAATTGAGCATCATTATGTTTCTTTAGATCCTGCAATGCGTGGTTGGATGAATGATACCAAATCGTATATCCCTCCAATTGAATTAGAGCATGTAATGCGCGCTGGAGCAATAGGAAAAGTTATTAAAAACAATAACAATCCTAAGTTTGAAATTGGAGACTGCGTTACTAGTTGGGGTGGTGTACAACAATATTCATTATCTAATGGAGATGCGTGGTATAAAGTTGATGATACATTAGCACCAATGCCTATGTATTTAGGAACTTTAGGTATGCCGGGAATGACGGCTTATTTCGGAATCTTAGAAGTTGGAAAGATAAAAGAAGGGGATATTGTTTTAGTTTCTGGCGCAGCTGGGGCTGTTGGTTCTATTGTTGGACAAATAGCCAAGTTAAAAGGTTGCACTGTTATTGGTATTGCAGGTGGACAAGAGAAATGTGACTACCTTAAAAACGAATTGGGTTTTGATGAAGCAATTGATTATAAGAACGAAAATATTTATTCTGCCTTAAAAAAGAAATGCCCTAAAGGAGTTGATGTATTTTTTGACAACGTTGGAGGTGTAATTTTAGATGCTGCTTTAAGTAAGTTAAGAATGCATGCAAAAGTTGTTATTTGCGGTGCTATTTCTCAATACAATAACAAACATAAAATAAACGGTCCCAGTAATTATTTATCTTTATTAGTAACACGTTCTTCAATGCAAGGAATGGTTGTTATGGATTATACAAAAGAATTTGGAACGGCTGCAAAACAAATGGGAATTTGGATGAAAGAAGGAAAACTAAAATCTAGAGAAGATGTGTATGAAGGAATAGAAAACTTTCATGAAACGTATAACAGACTTTTCTCTGGTAAAAAGAACGGAAAACTAGTTTTAAAAGTTAAGGCATAATAATGGAGCAGGAACATTTTTTTCAATGTCCGCATTGTTGGGAAGAAATTTCTATGATTTTAGATAGTAGTATAAGAGCGCAGACCTATATAGAAGATTGTGAAGTTTGCTGCAATCCTATTGAAATATCATCGAATTTTGAAGATGCTGAATTAATTGGGTTTCGTTCGACTTCTATTGATCAATAGAAGTTTACTTTATTTAATTGTGCATCTTTCTTTGGCAGTTTAGCTATGTGGATTCGTCCAGGTAAACTCCTCAAATAAGGAAATCCAATTTTTCGGGAACTTTGCTTTTAGAATTAAAACTTCCTCAGAAAACGGATGTTTAAACTTTAATTGACCAGCATGTAAAAACATGTTTTTCCAGCCAAAATTTTCATCAAACATTACATCATGATTTTTGTCCCCGTATTTGATATCTCCAATTAAGGGGTGACTAATTTTACTAGTATGCACTCTTAATTGGTGCATTCTCCCAGTTTTAGGTTTCAATTCCACCAAGCTGTAACGAGAACAATCATAGGGTTTTACGGGGATCTCTAAAACAATCTGTTCCAATGTTTTTAGGTAGGTTAAAGCATCTTTATGTATACTTGCATCACGCCCTTTTACGGGAGAATCTATGATTTTAGTTTCTGGTGAAAAACCTCTTACAACTCCATAATACGTCTTTTCTATTTCGTTGTTTGTAAATAATTCTTGAAATTTAGAAACATTTATTGTCTCTTTTGCCAATAAAATAATGCCCGAAGTTTTTCTATCTAATCGATGAATAGGATATACTTTTATTCCTTTTTCTACTTGTATCAATTGTAGAAGAGATGTTTCATCTGCAACATTTCTAGAGTGATGTGCATGATGCACTAACATATTATTTGGTTTGTTTACACAAATAATAAATTGATCTTCAAAAATTATATCTAAACTCATTATACAATCTTATAAAATATTCTTTAGGATACTTTTTTCTTGTTAGAAAAATTTAAATATTGAATTAGTAATAAAGCAATTACACCACAAACAAAAAAACCAATAAATAGAGGTAAAGCGGTGGTATTTATAAAACTACCTATCAATGTTGCTATTGGTACGGCCATAATTGTAGATACAAAACCATTAATTGCAGCACCAATTCCTGCAATATGTCCTATTGGTTCCATCGCTAAAGCTCTAGTATTTCCAAATAAAAAGGCTATTGCAAAAAATTGTAACCCAAAAAATGTGACTAAAACATAAATACTTGGGTTGGTTTCACCCGAATAAAGAAATATATAAACAAAAGGAATTAATGTAAAAATGATAGTAAAAATACTTACTAATTTAAACATGCCTAATCTTACTACAAAGGTTCCATTTAAAAAAGTAGCAATACCAATAAAAAGAGCTATACCTGCAAAAATGAAAGGAAACTCATCTTTTAAATTGTATTGCTGCTCGAATATTATTTGACTTGCACTTAAATAAACCATAAAAGAACCAGTAATACATCCAGAAAAAAATGTAAAAATTACTGCATTTTTATGTTTTATAAATTCCTTTAACCCTGAAATAAGTAGCGATAATTTAAAAGCTCTTTTGTTTTCTTTCTTTAATGTTTCTGGTTGTCTTTTCCAGAGCCAAAGCATTACGGCTAAACCAAATAATAACTGACTGTAAAATATAGATTGCCATCCATATAAATCTAACATTATCTTACCTAATGCAGGAGCTACAACCGGTACTAATATAAAAATAGCAACAACAAAAGACATTACTTTCGCCATGTAATTGCCACTAAAACGGTCTCTAATCATTGCAATACTAATAGTTCTTGGTGCAGAAAGTCCAATTCCCTGTATAATTCTTCCAACAATCATCATTTCTAAACTGGTAGAAAAAACACATATTAAACTAGCAAACGCAAAAACAATAAAACCTATGTAAATAATTGGTTTTCTTCCATAACTATCAGATAATGGCCCAGAAATTAATTGTCCAAACCCTAATCCTAGAAAGATCATAGTAATTAATAGCTGATTATTTGTAGTATCAGTTATACCAATCGTAGCGCCAATATTTGTCATGGCTGGGAGCAAGGCATCTATTGCTAAAGACACTAGAGACATTAAAGCCGCCATAATAACAATAAATTCAAACTCAGATTTTTGCCTAATTTTCATCGGACAAAAGTAGTTCTTTAGGTATAATATCTATTTAATATTATACATTCTTTATAAAAATGTTTTTTGAAAGAAATATCTTTAATTAATAATCTTGAAATAATCATTGATGTGATTTAGAAAATGCATCAGAAAATTTGGTAAGCGAGGGTAAGGTATTTATTTATGATTTAGAAGTTGCAATTGGAATTAAAATAAAAATATCTGGAATAGAGGCTATTAAACGAGCATTAGACATATAATATATTTTATATATATTCTTTTTTAAAAAACCTACTTAACATAATATAAATTATAGTACAAATGTATTGTTTAGTTAATAAGAGTGGTTTATCCATTTGATAGCTATAATTCTATATTATGTAAAATATCCCAGAAGCATTCGTTTTCATAAGAATAATTGGAACTTGGGTCATTAAACTACAATGTAAATAGCCACCTCTATTGGACTTTCATTCCCTGATATGAACATAGTATTGTCTGCTTGACTTGGGTACATGGAAACGTTCATTAAGTTTTGGTCATTAACTCCAAGAATCAAATCTGGTTTGGATTTTAGTTATACATCAATATTTCTCACTACATCATGGAACGTGTGAAAAATGTTTAGCATTCACGGGCTTCATATTATAAAACTACGATTTTAGTTTATTAGGGATAAATTATAATTTTGTATTTTTACTTTTTTACAATTAAATAAGCAATAAAATTATTATAATAATGGATACTATTCGGAAAAACTACGCGAATAACGAATTAGATAAAACTGACGAACAAATAATTAGACTCTTACAAAAAAATGCGAGATTATCTAATAAACAAATTGCTGCAGAAGTTGGAATTGCAGAGTCTACTTGTTCTGAAAGGATGCGTAAATTACAGCGAAAAAAAATATTCTTCGGCTTTCATGCTATTGTTGATTCTTCTAAACTTGGTACGAATATAGAAGCAATGGTTGCCATAAAATTAACCAAAAACACAAAAGATCAAGTTGATCATTTTAAAAATGCAATGTCTTTGTTACCTGAAGTTGTGAATATTTACCATTTAGCGGGTCAAATAGATTTTCTACTTTACATTGCAGTAAGAGATAAAAATCATTTAAGAGATTTTGTAATGGATCATGTTACAAAAGATTATGTGAAAAGTTTAGAAACTTCTCTGATTTATGATTTTTCACAAAACCCATTATTTCCTATTTATTTAGATAATAAATAGAGGAGAAATTCTAATTAAAATAATGATTAGATCTTCTCCTCTATACTTTCAAATTAAAAATATAAATTTATTTATATTTTTAATTTGAAACAAACAACCTTGGTTTCAGACATCGCTTCAATAGCAGACTTTACTCCTTCTCTGCCTATTCCGCTACTTTTAACGCCACCAAAAGGCATTGCATCTATTCTATAATCTGTAGAATCGTTAATCATTACACCAGCACACTCTAGTTCATTAATTGCTTTATGTGCATTATTAATATCATTCGTAAAAATTGCAGTGTGCAGACCAAAAGGAGATTTATTAGAACATGCTATAGCCTCGTCTAAATTTTTTATTTTTGAAATCGTTACTACAGGTCCAAAAACTTCTTCGCAATTAGCAGTATTATTATTACAGTCAGCCTCTAAAATGGTTGGCATATAACAATTTTCAATTGTTTTTCCTCCACTAATTAGTTTTGCTCCATGCGCTATACTTTCGGCAACAAACAGCCCTATCTGATGTATTGATTCTTTGCTAATAATTGGTCCAATATCGGTATCTTCGGATAAAGGCGAACCAACTTTTAAAGTAGCCGTTAATTGAGAAAAATTATGTAAAAATGAATCGTATACAGTCTCTTCTACAAAAATTCTTTTCACACCAACACAGTTTTGGCCACTTGCAAAAAAGGCTCCTGAAACACAAGATGTAACAGCGTCTTCTAGATCAGCATCAGACAAAACGATTACAGGTGAATTTGAACCCAATTCCATCACTATTTTCTTTAGACCAGCTTTTCTCTGAATAACCTTTGCTGCTTCTACGCCACCTGTAAAACTTATCAACCTTATTCTATCATCGCTAATGAGCGCGTCACCAAAATGTTCTGGAGAACCTGTAATTATACTTAACATTTCTTTGGGTAAACCTGCTTCATGAAGAATTTCTCCAAACTTAATAGCAACTAAAGGTGTATAATCACTAGGTTTTAGTATTACTGGATTACCTGCTGCAATTGCTGGGCCTAGTTTATGGCAAATTAAGTTTAAAGGATCATTAAAAGGTGTAATCGCAACAACAATTCCAATAGGTACTTTTACTTCGTACCCAACTCTGTCTTCTGAACCTGGAACCGCGTTAAAGGGAATGGTGGCCCCACTAATTCTTCCTGCTTCTTCTGCAGAAAGTTGCATGGTATTTAAAGCCCTAGTAACTTCTTTTCTTGCCTGAACTATTGTCTTTATTCCTTCTGTTGCAATGAGATTTGATAATACATCAAATTCTCGTTCCATTAGGGTTACTGCTTTTTTAAGAATTGATATTCTTTCTGAAGCCGGCATTTTTTTACCGATTGCCTCTCCTCTTTTTGCTAGATCAAGGGCATTTTTTACATCTTGTTGCGTTGATTGCGGAACAGTTCCGATTTTATCTCCTGTATAACTATTATAAACAGTTACGGCACTTGTGTTTTTTTTATCTTTTACCATGTTTTAATTTTTAACCGTTAACTATTGATATAATATCATTGTACAAAGCAAAACCAGTTTCAATTTTCCCTGCTCCTGCTCCAACAATTGTAGTGTCTCCTAAAATATTAGAAGTTATTTTTAAAGCATTAGTGGCATCTGAAATACCATATAATGAATCATTCATTGGTATTAATTGAGGGCAGACTGAACCATGAACAATACCTTTATCATCCTTCCAAACGCTTCCAATTAGTTTCCATCTCTTATTATTTGATGACGCCTCTTTTACATCCGAAAGTGTAATTTTAGAGATTCCCTTTATTTCAATATTTTCTTGAATTAGTTGCGCATCAAAAACAACATTTGCCAAAATCATTACCTTAGCTAAAGTATCTAATCCTTCAACATCACTTGTAGGGTCCGCTTCTGCATATCCAAGCTTTTGTGCCTGTGAAAGTGCATCATTATAAGACATTCCTAATTCCATTTTAGATAAAATATAATTAGATGTTCCATTCATAATACCGCTTACAGCAGTTATATCTGAACCTAAAAGACCAGTATTCAAAACATTTATAATAGGTGTGCCACTCATTACAGTGCCTTCAATTGCTAAAGTTTTTTTCTTTAATTTGGCTAAATTAAAAATCTCTTTATACGCTACAGCAAAAGGACCTTTATTCGTGGTAACAACATGTTTACCTGAATTTAGTGCAGTTTCTATATGGGATATTGCTGGTTGCCCTGTTTTAATATCAGTGAAACTAGCCTCTATTACTATATCTGCATTAATTTCTTGTATTGCTTTAGGAATGTCAAGTATATTTTCTGTTAACAAACTATAATCACCATTATTAGCATTTGCAAGTATATGCTGCATATTTATACCCTTAGCATCGAGCTTACTACCTTTCATTGTATCCAAAATTCCTACTGTTTGTACTTCTATATTTTTATCCAGCGGTAATATCGAATTATTTCTTAAAATAATTTCAGCTAATCCTTGTGATACAATTCCAAATCCTACATATACTATTTTTACCATTTTTAATTATTTAAGTTCATTTTTATATGACAAAACTATATATATATTCATATATAATTAGTATTACAGTAAACTATACTGTTATTTAGTGTTTTAAATGAATTATATTCGTTTGTTAACACAAAACTTATTTAAAACAAAATTTAAATCGTTCGTAAAATATTTTATTAAGCAAATAAAATTTAAATAAAGAATTTTAAGATTTAACTTTAATGTGTTTTTTAATATCATATCATATTAAAATTGAATACTATAAAAGAATGTAATAAGTTTTATTTTTCCGTTCCAAACACATTCTGCTTCCCTCCTGCATCATCGCATAACAAGTGTTGTCTTGCCCACTCTATTTTAATAAATAGGTGCTCGTGAACCTAAAACGTAGCTTGGCTTGTGCCTAAACTCATTTTTGGGTTTCATTAACATTGTAAAAGAAACTTTTAGAATATTTTTTTAAGAAACTGTAACATGCCAGGGCATCAGCTGGCTCATTCACTAAAACCTGCGGTCAGAACTTTTCTTAACGCTCTGTCCAGCTTCTCCCAAAGCAAAATTAAATAAATCAAAATATTATAGCATAGATCAATTCATTAAAAAGCAGTTACTGAAACTACTAACTAAAAATATTTAAAAGAATTGAAGAATGTCTTTCAATAACTTTTTAATATTTATTTTACTATTCGTCTATATTTATTTGTATCTCATCTGCAATAAGTTGCTTTTAGTCAACTTTAGAAATTTAATTATCTTTAATACTTTATTATTGTTATAAGGAAAAAATATGAAAATTTATTTATAGAAAAGCAACTTAACGTATTATAACAGGAATGTAAAAAAATAAATTTATAAATATTACATTATGAGATGTTTACAAAATATATATTTTATATATTTATTATGCTAAATTCACATTATTGTATTTATTAAATACTTTTTTCAGAAAAGATAGGCCCCATAAAACTAAAATTACACTCCTACTAAATCCAATAATATGTTAGAAAAGTTAATAAAAAAAAATAATGTAACAATTTACGGCACCAGTAGTAAAGTTATGTTCTTTGTTCACGGATATGGATGTGATCAAAATATGTGGAGATTTATTACTCCTCATTTCAAAGACTCTTACAAAATAGTTCTTATAGACCTTGTTGGCTCTGGGAAATCCGATGAAAACGCCTATAATTATGACAAATACAATTCGCTTAAAGGTCATGCAGATGATATAATTAATATTTGTGATGCTTTAAATTTACAAGACGTTTGCATTGTTGCGCATTCTGTGAGCGCGATGATAGCGACCCTTGCAGCTGTAAAAAGACCAGTGCTCTTCAAAAAAATAATTATGATTGGTCCATCTCCCCGATATATTAATGATGCTGATTATTTTGGTGGGTTTTCTCAGAAAGATATTGACGAACTTTTAGAAACTTTAGATTCTAATTACTTAGGTTGGTCTAGTGCCATGGCGCCTGTTATTATGGGTAATCTTGACAGACCAGAGTTAGCTGCAGAATTAGAAGCAAGTTTTTGTCAAAATAATCCAGAAATAGCAACCCATTTTGCAAAAGTCACCTTTTTAGGAGACAACAGAAATGACCTTAAAAAACTTTCTACGGATACACTAATTATACAATCTAAAACAGATGCTATTGCTTCTATTGAGGTAGGACAATTTGTAAATAACAACATCTCTAACAGTAAACTTGTGGTATTAGAAACAATAGGACATTGCCCCCATTTAAGTGCACCCAATAAAACGATTGAAGCAATTAAAAACTATTTAATGTAGGTTACATAAAAACAGCACAACTAATGGATTATAAAGAATTTTATAACACCTTTCCTAGTGGTTTTTTTAGTTCCTTACCTAATGGTACTATCATTGAAGCAAATAAGAATTTCTTAGAACTTACCAACTATTCGCGAGAAGAAGTTATTGGTAAAAAAAAGTTCACAGATTTTCTTTCTCTCGGAGGAAAAATATATTTTGAAAATGTGTTTGCTCCTGCTTTAAAGTTAAGTGGTGCTATAGAAGAAGTGAATTTCAATTTTACAAAAAAAGGAGGTACTAAATTCCCTGTCTTGGTAAACTCCGTAGAAATAAAAGATATCTCGGGAACTCATTTATATACACATTCTGTAGTATTCAATATTGCCCAAAGAAAACAATATGAGCAAGAACTTTTAAAGTCTAAAAAATATGCAAATGAAATCTCTAATAGATTAACAGCGGTTAATAAAGAATTACGAAGTCGGACTAAATTAATTTCAAAACAAAAATTACAATTAGAGGAATTCAACCAACATTTAGAAAATAAAAATAGACAGCTTTCTAGTTTTGCACATATTGCATCACATAACTTAAGAGCACCTGTTAGTAATCTTTTGGTATTAAAGGATTTCTATAAAGAAAATACAGATTTAAAGGATAAAGCGATGCTCTTCTCTAAAGTTGAAATTGTTATTGATCGCCTTAATGAAACATTGAATGAATTAATTGAGTCGTTAAAAATACAAGGAAATAAAAATATTATGTATAATGCTGTTACTTTTGATACTGTATTTGCTAAGACACTAGCAATTTTAGATATTCAAATATTAGATTCAAAAGCAGTAGTAACCTCTAACTTTTGTGAAGCTCCTACTATCGAATACCCAAAACTGTATATGGAAAGTATACTACTAAATTTGCTATCTAACTCTATTAGGTATCGGGCACCTGATCGCATAGCACAGATTCACTTCCGTACAGAAATTATCAATAATGAAATTATACTTATTGCAACAGATAATGGATTGGGAATAGATTTAAAAAAATATGGACATAAACTTTTCGGGCTTAATAACACATTTCATAGACACCCCGATTCTAAAGGAGTTGGCCTTTTTATGACTAAAACTCAAATAGAGGCAGTAGGCGGCTCTGTAACTGTAGAAAGTGAAGTAGATAAAGGAACTACTTTTAAAATAATTTTAAAGAAACACAAATAATGGTAAAAAAACTTCCTATAATAGGTATCATCGATGATGATACAATTTATCATTTTATATTAACTAGCATTATCAACAAAAATAAATTAGCGGGAGGTATTCTTAGTTTTTTGGATGGAGAAAAAGCCATTCAATATTTCACGGAGAACAAAATGAATAATGAAAAGATACCAGATGTCCTTTTTCTTGATGTCAATATGCCAATCATGGATGGCTGGATGTTTATAGAAGAATATGCGCGTATAAAAACGGATATAACAAAAAAAATCCTTGTCTTTATGTTAAGTTCTTCGGCGAACCCGATTGATATTGAAAGAGCAGGCAAAATAAGTGAAATTTCTAACTACATCATAAAACCAATAAATTTAGAGGAAGTGAAAATAATTTTTGATAGCTACGAAACTCTTTCATAAAATTTTAAGGATATAGCTGCACAAAAGAGAGCCAGAGATTCATTTTTAATCAATAGTTCTAAATTTCAATTGTTATAATTGATTAAAAGTATTCCTAGTTAGTAACCAGCCATTTTCTAGTATTTCTAAAAATCCGCACCATTGTTAAACTTCAAAAAACAAAAATAAAGCTACTAAATTTAATCATCAAAACAGGTTTTTTTTTAATGTATAGCTTTTGTATTGTTTTTATAAAGCTAAATTGATTGATAAATAGCCTTAATTTATTAAGTTTGTATTACAAGGTATTTTTTTTAAAAATAGCTATGTATTAAAATTACAGAAATAAAAAAAATGCACAAAAAAAATAATTTAAAGAACATCAAAGCAAGCTATTTATTTGGACTTTTAATATTTAGCATCTATAATACAGCAGCACAAACAGTAAGCATAAATGAAGTAGTTTCCTCTAATTCTGTTCATCTAGACGAAGATGGAGATGCTCCAGACTGGTTAGAAGTTCATAATTTTGGAACGGAAGATGTTTCAATAAATGGCTGGTCTTTATCTGATGACGTTGATGGTAATTCAAAATGGATACTTCCAAATATCACATTAACTCCTGACCAATATATGGTTTTTTGGGCTTCATCAAAAGATCGTAATACTATTAATTATCCAAGAACGCTTATCAACCAAGGAGATGTATTCAAATACATAATTCCAACTTCTGAGCCTAATACTAATTGGAGCGAATTAAGTTTTGATGATTCAAGTTGGTCTTCGGGGATTTCAGGTTTTGGTTATGCTGACGGAGATGATGCTACTATTATTCCAAACGGAACTCAATCGATATATCTTAGAAAAATATTTACCATTAATAACCTCGCTACTATTTCTTCATTAATTTTAGATTTAGATTATGATGATGCTTTTGTTGCCTATATCAATGGGAATGAAGTGGCAAGAGCGAATATTAATGGCGCACCACCAGCGTATAATTCCGGAACGATAACAGATCATGAGGCTCTAATATATTCCGGAGGAAGTCCAGAAAGGTTTATGATTACAGATTTCAATTCAATTTTAAATGAAGGTGAAAATATCTTAACCATTCAAGCACACAATATCAGTTCAAACTCCTCAGATTTTACAATAATACCTTTTTTATCAGCCATTTTTTCAACCCAAAATAATACAGGTATTGAACCACCTGCTATTTTAGGTCTAACGACGAATAATCTGCACACCAATTTTAAAATTTCATCAAGTTCAGAAACATTACTTTTAAATAATGCTTCTGGTAATCTTGTTTATCAAATAATAGCAGAAAATCTTCCAAAAAACACATCAATTGGTGTATCTAAAACTTCTGGAGATATTGTAAGTTATTCAGATACTACTCCTGGTTATGAAAATTCTAGTCAAGAATATTTAGGAAGTGTTCAAAGTGAAGTTGTTTTTTCTAACCAAGGTGGTCTAATTAATGCACCCATAAGTTTAAGTTTATCTGGAAATACCTCAGAGGAAGTAATTCGATTTACATTTGGTGATAATAATCCAACAGAAACTTCTACCATATATACAAGTCCTATTGCAATTAATGAAGATACAACTGTGCGAGCACAAATATTTTTAGATAATTATTTACCATCTTCAGTATCTACTGAAACATATATCCTAAACACAAGCAATACAACATTTACTGACAGTAACTTGCCTATCATAATTATCAATACAGAGGGTGGTGCAGAAATTCTTGATGAGCCAAAAATACTTGGTACTATGAAAATAATTCAAAGGCCTGATGGTGCTCGTAATTATATGACGGATGCTAATACTGATGATTTTTTAAATTATTCAGGTACTATTGGTATTGAAACTAGGGGTTCTTCTTCCCAAGCATTACCTAAAAAACCATATAGCGTAGATACTTTAGAAGATGATGGTGAAGAAGACAAAGGTGTAAAATTGTTAGGGATGGCAAAAGAAGATGATTGGGTTTTAAATTCATTTGCCTTTGATGATAGCATGATGCGAGATTACATTAGTTACCAAATGGCAAGACAAATGGGCCAATATGCTGCCAATTTAAGATATTGTGAAGTGGTGCTTAATGGAGAGTATATCGGTTTATATGCACTCTCAGAGAAAATAAAACGTGATGGAGATCGTGTAAATATTGCAAAATTAAAAGACTCTGAAAATTCGTTGCCAGAGGTTTCAGGCGGTTATCTTATGCAAACAGATAGAGTTTCTGCAGAAAACCCTGCAGCTTGGTATAGCAATGGTGCTGAATATATTCACGAAAAACCAAATTCAGATGATATTACAACAATACAATCTTCATATATAGAAGCTGTTTTTAGAGGTTTAGACAATAATGCTAATAACTCTAGCATTACAAGTGGTTATCCCTCCATTATAGATATTCCATCTTTTGTAGATTATATATTAATGGCAGAAATGGCATCAAATGTAGATGCGTATGCCCTTAGCACGTATTATCATAAAGATAGAGGTGGAAAGTTAAGAGCAGGACCTGTTTGGGACTATAACTTAACTTATGGTAATGACCTATTTGACTTTTTTGGTACTAATTATGATCGAAGTCATACAGATGTTTGGCAATTTGCATATAGTAATACAGGTTCCTATTTTTGGGGAGATCTTTTTAATAATTCAACTTTTAAATGTTATTTAGCAAAACGGTTTGACGAATTGACTAAAGCCGGACAACCACTAAATTTAGACTATATCTCTAGTTTAATTGATAGCACTATTATATTAATTTCTGAAGCGGTAGTGCGTGAAAATGAAAAATGGGAAACAATAGAAGATTTTAATGGAGAAATAGCAAATATGAAAGATTGGATACAGGAAAGAATTTCATGGATGCGAGCCAATCTTGGTACATTTTCTAATTGTAATTCAATAGCAACACCTTCCTTAGTAATTTCTAAGATTAGTTACAATCCATTAGAAACAGATGCTTTTCCTGAAAGTAAGGATTTAGAGTTTATAGAGATTCAAAATACAGGTACTACAATTGTAAATTTAACAGGCGTATATTTAAGCAAACTGGGTGTATCCTATCAATTCGAAGAAAATGCAACTATTTCACCAGCACAATCGATTCAATTAGCCGGAAATACAGATGTTTTTTTCGATAGATATGGGATTGAAGCTTATGGGCGATTTGATAGAGATTTATCAAATAGTAGTCAGAATTTAGTTTTAGCAGATGCTTTTGGAAATATTATTGATCAAGTGGAATATACAGATAGCGAACCTTGGCCAGAAACGGCTGATGGTGAAGGTTTTTATTTAGAATTGATAGATGTTAATTCTGACAATGCTTTGGCGAGCAGCTGGAAAGCAAGTTCTGATGCAGTTTTAAATACAACTGTTTTTAATTCTAATGAAATAGACTTTGCAGTATATCCAAATCCAACAAAAGAAAATTTAACGATTATTTCTAAACATATTCTAAAAGAAATTGTGCTCTTTAATCCTTTAGGTCAAAAAATAAAAACGTTTCAAGTCAATTTTGAAAAAGGAGAAATAAATATTAGTGATCTTCAAACAGGAATGTACTTTTTAAGTTTAAAGGGAATAAATGGCGTACAATTTTCTACTAAAATTTTTAAAGAATAAATAATTTTATTTTCTATATTTTAATTGAATTTAAAAAGTATGACAAATACAAAAACCGTATTAAATGTTCTAGGAGGAATTCTAGATAACTGTTCATGCAATCCTATGACAGGCTATCTACGTGACGGCTTTTGCAATACTACACCAGATGATTTTGGTACACATGTAGTCTGTGCAGTGGTTAACAAAGCGTTTTTAGAGTATTCTTTTTCTAAAGGAAATGATTTAATGACTCCAATACCACATTGGAACTTTCCTGGCTTAAAACCAGGCGATAAATGGTGTTTATGTGTTTCTAGATGGAAACAAGCTGAAAAAGCAAACGCTGCGCCCCTTGTTGATTTAAAAGCTACACATATCCTTGCTTTAAAATATGTTTCATTGGAGCTTTTAACAAAGTACGCATCCACTATTTAATAACTTTAGAGCCTAGATCATTTTTAATGAGTTTCCTCCTACTTCGGAATAACAAACTCTTTTTAATTGTATATTTGCCACTATAATTTAGAAAAATAAACCATTATCTCTTTATTTCCTATGCCTTTTAAAAAATTACATTCCGATATCAAAGAGAAGCTAGCTTTTTTTGAAATAACTACACCTACTCCGTTTCAAAGTAAAAGCATTCCTTTCATTAAAAGTGGTGCAAATGTGTATTGCACAGCACCAAAAAACAGCGGAAAAACAACTGCTTTAATACTTACTACTTTACAAAAATTAAAATGTGAAGAAGTTGGGGTTGCTCCAAGAGCTATTATTTTAGTAGAAAATAGAGAACGTGCATTTGAATTAGAAGAAACTATTTTAAAATATACCAGACATACTTCTTTACGTGTATATACCTGTGACGATAAATTTCATATAGAAGTGCTTACTTCTGAAATTTTTGAAGGTGTAGATATTCTTATTGCTACCCCTAGAACAGTGTGTAAGTTGCTTTTATCAGAAGGTCTAAACATGACACAACTAAAGATTTTTAATATAGAAGATGCAGAATTTTTATCCAAAAGTTCAACGTATACAGATCTTATGGCAATCACACAAAGTATTCACAAATGCCAATATGTGGTATATTCAGAGAAATCGAATACAATGTTAAAACGCTTGGAAACTAATATTATGCAATACTCTAGAACAGTTGCGCTGTAATATTTTTTTTAAAGATTATTACTTTACCTTTCTTAATATAATAAAGAATTAATGATACCTAAACTACATTACATATCTCAAGGAAATTCTCCAAAAGAACATATAGAAAATATTCAAAAAGCGTGTTCTGCAGGTGCAGAATTGGTAGAGCTGCGTTTGCGAAATGTTTCTGAAAAAAAATATCTAAAATTAGCGACTGAAGCTAGAGAAATTACTTCTTATTTTCAAACAAGACTGCTTATAAATGACGATTATAAAATAGCAAAGCAGGTAAAAGCAGACGGTGTGCATATAAGTACAGCAAATGTGTGTCCAATTTCAGCAAGAAAACACCTATATACTTGGCAGATTATAGGCGCAAGTGCCAACACACTAAAAGACTGCGAGGCGCTTCTTGAAAAGCAAGTAGATTATATTAGTTTAAGTTCATTTAAAGCAAAAGAAAAATCAGATCCTAAAGCTATTGGTTTAGAAGGTTTTTCTGCAATTATTGATGCTTTAAAAAGCGAAACACCAATTCTTGGGGCTGGAGGTATTATTAAAGAAGATATTGCTAGCATACTAGAAGCAGGTATTTCGGGTATTAGAGTATCTAATGAAATTACGAAAGATTTTGATTTGATGAGAACATTTAATAATTTGTTAAGTGCTTCGGCAACAGACGAAAAACGACATACATTTGAATAGTAAATTAGTGTTATATTTACTTTATTAAAAATAGTTAACTTTTAAAAAAATCTTTTGAATTTACTTCCAATTTTAACACTTTTCTCAAGTTTAGCGTTTATTTATTTTGGTATACAGTGTTTTTACTCAAAATTTATTATTTCAGAATTTGAAAGATATGGATTACCAAATTTTAGAAAACTTACTGGTTTCCTTCAATTAATGGGTTCAATAGGATTGCTATTTGGTCTATACATAAGTCCTACTCTACTAATATTAGCTTCATCTGGTCTATGTCTACTAATGCTTTCTGGATTTGTAGTAAGAATCAAGATTAAAGACAATTTTATTCAGTCTTCTCCATCATTTATTTTTGCAGCTTTAAATTTATGTATTGCCTTAAAAGCGTTTTACACCTATTTTTAAAGAGAAAAATATATAATTACTAGATTCATTAATATAAATAATGCTGCTGGAAATGATTTGTATAAGGCGTCCTTCACTTTAAGATGCATTATTACAGACCCTAATAACAATGTTGTTAAACCAATACTTCCGATTAAAGTTAAATATTCAAACTTTATAGATGCTATTAATAAACATGCAAAACTTATTTTTAAAAAGCCGACAACATAACAAAACCGTTTAGATAAACCGTAGGCCTCAAATTCTTTAATAATAGATTCAACATTATTGCCTCCCCTCCATTTTGTTGGTTTGTGCGCTTGCAGTAACCAAACGTTTAAAATACTTAAACCAACAATAATCTTTAATGCAATCATAATATATTCAGCTAATTCCATGGGTAGTGTTTTAAAGTGAATTTGTTTAAAGCAAATCTATAAAAAACAATGCAATTAATAATTACAGAATCGGTTAAAAAACTATATTCGCGCCATGTGGATTTATTTAGGACTTTTAGCTGCGCTTTTTTTAGGATTACACAGTTTATGTAAGAAACATGCAGTGCAAGGAAATGAAGCTTTTCCAGTATTATTAGGAACCATTACTTCAGGGTTTATGCTATTACTGCCTGTATATATTGGTTCTATTTATTTTCCCGAATTTACAAAAGATACGGGTTTTTATATTGCTTCAATTCCTTGGGAAACGCATGGTTTTATCTTTATAAAATCAATGATTATGGCAGCTTCTTGGGTATTAGCCTACCAGGCTTTAAAACATTTACCAATTACTATTGTTGCTCCTATACGTTCTGCAGGTCCATTTTTTACATTTATAGGTGCTATCTTAATTTACAAAGAGGAACCTAATTTTTTACAGTGGATTGGGTTCTTTCTCATCATTTTTTCTGTATTATTATATTCTAAAGTAGGAAAAAAGGAAGGCATTCATTTTAAACATAATAAATGGGTATTTGCTATTATTGGCGCTACTTTTTTAGGTGCTTCTAGTGGATTGTACGACAAGTTTTTAATTCAGAATTTAACTTTAAATCCACAAACTTTGTTATTTTGGTTTTGTTTTTATACCGTGCTAATTTTGATTATTCTATTAGCCATCACCTGGTTTCCATATGCAGAGAAAAGAAAAGCTTTTAAATTTCGTTGGTCTATAATAGCGGTAGGTATTTTATTACAAGCAGCAGATTATTTTTATTTCAAAGCTTTACAAGATCCAGAGGCTTTAATAATGTTATTATCTGCAGTAAAAAGAAGTCAGTTAATAATTGCTGTTATTTTTGGTGGAATACTATTTAAAGAAAAAAATAAACGTAAAAAATTAGTTCCTTTGGCAGGAATTATAACTGGAGTATTTTTGATTTTGTTTTCTTCGGGCTCCTAATTTATAGTTTTTCATAAACTTCCAGTATCTCTCCTATCTTTATTTTGACATAAGAGCCTTATCTTTACAGATAGATACTCTAATTATAAAATTTGGAACAAATAAAAAAATACATCGATCAAATAGCCACTATATCTAAAGAAGATTGGGACTTTTTCAAATCTAAACTACACCGCCGAACACTGCCGAAGAAAACTGTTTTCTTGAGAATTAATCAAATAGAAAACCATATTTCTTTTATTGAATCTGGAGTTGTGCGTTTGTTTATCCCTAAAGAAAACCCTGAAAAAGAAATTACTTTTGGTTTTAGTTTTAAAAACCAATTTGTAAGTGCTTATGATTCTTTTCTTACTCAAAAACCTTCATTATATCAATTACAAACATTAACCGAAACTAGTGTCTTAAGCATTACGTATAAAGATTTACAAGTCGTTTATAAGACCACTAAAATTGGTGATCTAATTGGGAGGCTAACTGCAGAACGTCTCTTTTTAATTAAATCTAAGCGAGAACAGAACCTTCTAAACCTTTCAGCAGAAGAGCGTTACTTGAAGTTATTTAAAGAAAGACCAGAGCTTTTAAAAGTAATTCCTCTAAAATATATTAGTTCTTATATTGGTGTTACAGCACAAGCTTTAAGTAGAATAAGAAAACGTTTATAAATTTACTTTTATTGATTTGGGTTCATTGTTTTGTGCTGAATATCAAATTATCTTTGTAAAAAAAATAAATGATTATAATTATATTTGTTTTGGCACTTTGGTATGGAGGTTTGTTTTTTCAATCTTTCTTTTTACACAGATACGCAGCCCATCAAGTTTTTACCATGTCTAAAACTATGGAACGTGTTAGTTTTGTTTTAACTTGGTTTTTTCAAGGTTCTAGTTATTTAAGTGCCTACGGTTACGGTATTATGCACCGCATGCATCATGCGTATACAGATACCGAAAAAGACCCACACTCTCCTTCGCATGACGCCAATTTATTTGCTATGATGTGGAAGACAAAAACAGTGTATCAAGACATTAACGATCAAAAAATTACAGTAGATAAAAAATTCACTAAAAATGTACCACAATGGAAAAGCTTTGACGCCTTTGCAAGTAGTCGTTTTTCTAGAGTTCTTTGGATTAGCTTTTATATTTTATTTTTCACTTATTTTACAACGGCACTGTGGCAATGGGTATTATTACCTGTAGCGCTTATGATGGCGCCAATTCATGGAGTAATTATCAATTGGTTTGGTCATATTTACGGGTATGTAAATTATAAAATGAGTAACACCAGTAAAAACCTTTTTCACTTCGATTTTTTAATGATGGGTGAAGGATATCATAACAACCATCATAAACACGCCACTAGTGCAAATTTTGGTGTAAAATGGCATGAAATTGACATGACCTACCTTGTTATTAAAGTATTAGATTTTATTGGATTGATTAAATTGAAACCTATTTCTATAAAAAAGTGATATTCTTTTTAAAATTTAATGGATTAATTTATGATTTACATCAATTATTTTTATTTAGTTCTCTAGATAAAAAAGTATAAATAAAGGTCAATTCTTCCATAGAACTGTTGTATTCGCTTGCACCGTAATGCCCTTCATTTTTCTGAGACCACAACAGAATAGGATTTTTTTGATTGAGACCGTTTTGTAATTTTCCTGCAAATTTATAAGAGTGATAAGGAGGCACTCTTGTATCATTAGTGCCCGTTATGATTAAGGTAGAAGGGTAATTTATAGACTCATTTATAGTATGAAAAGGTGAATATGAAACTAAGTTTTTAAACTCTTGTTCTTTTTTAACGGTACCAAATTCACTAGTATTTGTAAAATAAGCGCCTGCTTCTGATTGCTCAAATCGTAAAACATCTAAAACACCTACGTCAATAACGGCGGCTCCAAACAAGTCGGGTCTTTGAACCATTGCAGCTGCAGTAATTAAACCTCCATGTGAGCTTCCTGTAATACCAATTTTTTTAGGTTTTGTATACCTTTCAGCAATTAAATATTCAGCAGCGTGAATGAAATCTAAAATGCCATTTCTCTTCTTTAGATTTCTACCTTCTTGCCACCATTTATAACCAAATTCTCCACCTCCTCTAATATGAACATAGGCAAATGCACCACCGTTTTCAATAAATGAAATAATACCAGGGCTAAATGAAGGTTTTGCTATCACACCATAACCACCATACGTTTTTAATAAAAAAGGCGTTGTTCCGTTTCTAGCCAAAGAATCTTTATACACCATAAATATAGGTACTTTTATACCATCATGTGAAGTAAACTTTGTTCGTGTAAATTTATAACTAGAGGCATCAAAAGCAACTGCTTTTTTTCCTAAATATATAAATTCATAGGTAGATAAATCTAATTGGCAAGTTACTGGGGGCACGGAATAAGAAGATAGTCTGAAGGTTAATTCTTTCTTTTCTTTATTATAATATAAACTACTTACTGCTAAACCATCTGGAGTAACCACTTCTCCTAGTACTTTGCCGTTAAAATCTGTAACGGTTAGTAATGATGAGTTTTCCATTTGAAAAGAAGTCACTATTTTTTCATCTGCTATAATGGCACCTGTAAAAACAGTTCCATTGTATGAAGGTGTTATTAATTTCCATTTTGCAGGTTCATTAATAGGGAATTTAATTACATACTTTTTGTTTTTAATTTTTGTACTTGCTACAATCGTATCATTTTTAAAACGATGAAAACTAATATCATATTTTATATCAGTAAACAATGGTGTAAACTCTTTTACATCTTGTTTTGGCCTTAAATAATAATAACTATAATTATTTTTGGAATTATCAGATTTTTTAAGAATATACAGGCTCTGTTTTCCTATACCATACAAACGTAAATCCTCATCTTTAGTATCAACATTAAAGGTTTTGGAATCTTCTTTCTGTTCTGTATTTAATTTGTGATACATTAATTCAGGAAAAGTTCTACTTACTTTTTTTGCATTAAATTTATTTTTAATATAGAAAAAACCCTGACCGTACCAATTAATTTGTGGCGATACAACTTCTGTTAATACTTCTTTAAAAAAATATCTGTTTTTAATACCCACAATTTTAATTTCTTCCCAATCGCTTCCATTTCTGTTGTATTGATAAGCTAGAAAATGATCGTCGGGGGAAGGAGTTAATTCTGTAAAATTAATACGGTCTTTCGTAGAAATAGAATTAGGTCCTATTAATTTCTGATAACTTGTTTTATTGCCTTTTGTATAGTAAATGCTCAAAGGAGAATTACGACCTGGATACATTAATTGGTAGTAATATTCTTGGTCTTTCTTATTAGCAGTATAGCTATCAAGCTCCATTTGGCTCCAAGTATAAGATTTCATCTTTGACCGAGCGCCTTTAGTTTTTGATATTTTATTTAGATATTTTAAAGATATTTTATTTTGTGTTGCTACCCAATCTTGTACCTCTGGGGTAGCAGTGTTTTCTAACCATTGATAATTGTCTGTAATTTCAATATTATGGTACACATCAATTATAGGATTTTTCTTTGTTTTTGGATATTTTAATTGGGCATTTAAGACGATAGTGCTTAATAAAAAAATAGATAGGGTTGTTTTTTTAATTTTCATCAATTATAAAATTTTTTATTTCAAAAATAGAAATAAGTTTTTTTATTAACAAAGTATTCTATTAAAAGTAAAAAAAAATAAATCACTTTACACTTACCAGTCAATAGGAAAATAATCTTTCAGAAATTTACCACACCAGTGCTTGCCAGTATTAATTCCATCAATTAAAGGATCCATAACTCTAGCGGCACCAT
>Ga0209384_1000191_pt1 | contig 43045 bp, 39 predicted proteins | sample CoawatmetaG05DNA_FD_187511 | JGI IMG/M metagenome (GOLD analysis project Ga0209384, IMG submission 187511) | Marine microbial communities from the West Antarctic Peninsula - Coastal water metaG058-DNA (SPAdes) (version 2) | ecosystem: Environmental > Aquatic > Marine > Coastal ... | reverse complement strand
GGTAAAGTAAGTAAGCCTGTTATTTCTATTGGGTTTTTTTTATAACTTCCACTCATTACATTTTGTACATCAAAAGCTGTATATGAATTAAATTTAATTATTTCACCTTTATCTTTTTTATACAGCTTGTGTTTTGAAATATAATTTAATACTGAATTTTTTTTTGTGCAATTTTGCTTATAATCAAAGTTAGGAGTTACACCCTTAGTAGAATGTGCATATACATTTGATGCAAAGAGAATTGATACTAATATTAAAATTATTTTTTTCATTATTTCAGATATTCTCTTTTTTTTGCTAATTTAAATCTTCTGTAAACTAGAATTAATACGAGTAATGAGAACACTGCTGCAATTCTAAATTCTGTTCCAAGCAAGTAATCTGACCATTCCTCAAATACACCAAGACCCATACCAGATATTGCAACAGCTGGTAAATTTCCAAGTCCTGCAATAATTACAATCATGAAAGACCTAACTGTGTAAGGTAATCCCGTATATGGATGAAGTGTAAATGTGATTGCAATACATGCTCCTGCTATTCCGCATAATGCTGCATTAATACCAAAAGTTGCTGCATAAACTTTTTCAGTATCAACACCTAAAATTTTTGCAGCTCTTGCATTTTGAGCTGTTGCTCTAATTGCTCTACCTAATTTTGATTTCTTCATGTAGATAACAAGAATAATTGCAGATATTACACAAACTGCTCCTGAAAATATTTTAGCATTTGGAAGTGTAACAGAGTTGTTAAATAACATTGTTGTTCCGAAATTTGATTGAGCAACTACTACATCTGCACCAAATGCAAAATTCATTAGTTGTTGAGCTAAAATACTAATTCCGAATGTAGCAAGAATTGATGTAAATAAATCTTTGTCTACTACTTTATTGATAACAAGCTTGTACATTCCCCAACCCACACAATACATAATTATTGGTGATACAATTACACCAAAGGCTGGGTGAATTCCTGATAGATACATAAAGTATGCAATGTATCCACCCATAATTACTAATTCTCCTTGAGCAATGTTTATTATATTCATTACTCCCCACTGTAATGCCATTCCATAAGCAATTAATGCAAACAAAATACCAAGAAGTATTCCGTCCATTGATGCTTGGACCATTAGAATAGGTGCTTGGAAAATTAATAAATCCATAAATTCTTTAGATGTTTATAAAAAAATGCCCCCTATTACTAGGGAGCATTTTACATATTAGGTATTATCTTTTTGACCAAGATGGAATTGGGTGTACCAACTCAGCAGATGCCCATTTTGTAGGAGCAACAACTTTGTTTTCACACACACTACCATCATCGTTACATGATACTTGGAAAAGTACCATTGGCTTAGATATGTTTTGACCACCTGCAGCAAATTTTATGTTTCCATAAAAAGTTTGCATATCAGTTGCAGCTAAAGCATCTCTAACTTTTTTAGTATCAAATGATTGTGCTCTTTCGAACGCATCTTTAAAAACTAATAAAGCAGCAGAAGATTCAGCAGCTTGGTATGGCGGTGCATATCCAAAAGCTTTGGTAAAGTCTGCATCGTATTTCATACCACCACCAAAGTAGTTGTCTTTGTATGATAGAGACTTGTGCCATTGAGAAGCACAAAGTGCGTACTCAGAAGCTTTACCATGTTGCTTAGATAATTTAGCAGCATCACAGTGAGTCATTGCTAACATTTTCACATCAACTTTCATCTCTGAGATTTGTCTAACAGCTGTCAAAGCACCTTTAGTATGACCTGAAACTACAAGAACGTCTGGATTAGTAGCTTTTACTTTAGATAAAGTAGCAGCCATATCGTTAAGCTCTTTTGGTAACTTGTCATCAATAATGATTTTAGAACCTGTTCTTTTAGCAGCTTCAACAATACCCAATCTCACATCTTGTGAGAAAGCATCTTGTTCAAATGCCATTGCAATCTTAACTGGTTTTCCACCATTTTTTTCAACTGCAAGATCAATTGCTACATCAAGATATAAGTTAGCTGGCGCAAGTACTGCAAATAAATATTTGTAGCCTTTAGTGAATAACGATCTAGACGCACCGTTTGCTTCAACCATAGGAACTTCATATTTTTCAGTTACAGGTGCCATAGCTTTTGTAAGTCCTGAGCTGTATGGCCCAAGCATGAACTGAACACCATCTTGTTTGATTAATCTTTCTGCAAGTTGAGCTGCTCTTCCTGAGTTTGATTCATCATCGTAATAAATAATGTCAAACTTGTAAGTTTTTCCACCAACTTTAACACCACCCATGCTGTTAATTCTCTCAACTGCTAAGTTATAACCGTTTTGAGTATGAACACCATTAGATGAATATTTTCCAGTCAATGAAACAGCTGCACCTAAAATAATTTTATCACCAACAACTTTTGCAAAAGATATTGTTGAAGCTGAAATTAAAAGTGCAATAGCAGAAACTAAAGTAATAAGTATATTTCTGATTTTCATTTTATTTTTCCTCTATTAGTTTAAATTAAAAATTAATTAAACTCTTAAACTGCAGAACAAACAAGTCTGTAATAAAGATTGCGACTTAATACTTTTGAATAAAAGCAATGATAAGCGCTATTAATATTAATACACACGCTGAAATTGTATTTATAACTTTTGGGTTTGCTTTTATCCAAACAATTAATTTTCTAGCTAGTATTGCATAAGCAATTAAAGATAAGAAATCTAAAATTACATATGTTGTGGTCAAAATTACAAATTGAACAATATAATTTGAATTAAAATCAATAAATTGTGGAAAGATTAAAGGAAAGAACATCCAGGCTTTAGGGCTTGTGCCTGCAACTAGAAAACCGTCTTTAAAGAATGAAAAAAAACTTTTTGATGAAATATTTTTTGAACTTATATCTTTTGGTTGTGAATTATAAATATCGTATGCAAGATAGAGTAAATATGCAATTCCTATCCATTTAAAAGTATTTAGAAAACTTGGGTTATCAACAAAGAAAGATCCAAGAACAAAAATTACTAAAATTGCTTGGAGTGTATTTGCAGTGACATCACCTAATGCTGTCCAGATACATTTTTTAACTCCATAATTCATTGAATAAGAAATGATCACGATTCTGGGTGTACCAGGAGTGATAAACATAAATAAAATAATCTGTAAAAAAAGAAAATAGTTTAAAGGAAGCATTTAAGGTTTAGGGATAGTCCAAAAAAACCGGAGCTAAAGATGGCTAAGATGGACTATCTACTTCAAACATACCATGACCTTAAATTAAATGCATTATTCATTTTTTTCAAATATAGTGAATATTAACAATTTATGAAAAAAAAAGGTCACACCCCCATAACTAGGGTTAAAAATCCAGAACCCCATATATCGGATCCTGACTGGATCATCTGGGCTGCTTGGGCAGACCGTATCACTTTTGAGGAAATTGAGAAAAAGACTGGAAAGACAGAGGGCGAAGTTATTAAAATTATGAGACGATCTATAAAGCCAGTGTCTTTTAGATTGTGGAGAAAAAGAGTAAATCAAAAAAGTATTAAACATAAGAAAAAATTTGAATATTCTAGAAAAGAAATAACTAGTAAAATTAAAAAGAATGATTATTTATAAGATATGAAATCAGTAACTATTTATACAGGCCCACTTTGTGCTTTTTGTGATGCAGCAAAGAAACTATTAACTAGAAACAACGTTGAATACAAAGAAATAAATATTGCAACAGTTGATGGTGCAATGGATGAAATGATTAAAAAAGCAAATGGCAAAAGAACTATTCCTCAAATTTTCTTTGATGAGCAACATATCGGTGGTTACGATGAAACAAGAGCTCTGGAAAAAGAAAATAAATTACAAGAATTATTGAAGTAAATTAAAAATTATCTCCAAGATCCTCTTGATCGTGCTTTTTTAGCAGTTATTGTAAAATCAAAAAAAGCAACATCCCATTTGTAAATTGAACTATCACCACCTAAGTCAAGTTTAAGACTCTGTGTGTTGTTATATTCAATTTCCATACCAACTGTATTTACTGCAATTTCTATTGGAGTTGCAAAGGTCATTACACCCATAATTTTTGAAATTTCATTATTAGTTCCTGAAGTACAGCCATCTGAGCTTGATGGAACTATATCTGTACCAGGGACATCATCATGTAAGGTATCATCTGCTTCTAATAAATAGCCAGCAACATTTCCATTAGTTCCATTAAAATTTAATAAATGTATACAATTATTTCCATTCATTCCCATAGCATTTATTCCAATGCTAATTTCTGAAGCAACTGCATTTGCTGCACAACTAACATTACTTTGAGCTGCATTTTGACTTTCGTGCCAACCATACATTATGGCATTACTACCTGGTCTTGTAACGCAAGTTGCTGTTGAACCACCACCACCTGTATCAGTCATAGTGTCAGTAAAAGTTTTACTTGCAGTATATTTGAAAACAGTACCCATTGTTACTACACCATAAGTATAAGTGCCGAGTGGTATAGCCGAGTAGTCTGGGGCTGTTCCAATTTGTGTACCAGCACCCTGTTGCACTGCTACCTCTGACCCATTATCATTTCTATAAAATGTAGAACAATTACTTCTATCTAATGGTGCTGACGTTGTTGGTGCTGTTGGCTCTGCAGTACAAAGATCTACTCTTAAAAAATTTATTTTCTGTATATCGGGTTGAAGTTCACAAGATGTAGTGCCTGGATCTGTTATTATTGCAGTACCATTTCCACCACAAGTATCTGATCTTAGAGCTGTTCCTGATGGTTCTTGAGCATTTGAATTTGTTGGATAAATAGTTGATGCTAATAATATTAAAAAAAATGCACTAAATAATAATCTTAAATTTATATCAAGTTTCATAAATTAAAATCCTATCACTGTTAATTCTAGATCTAGTTGCTTAACGATTAAATTTTGTCTTCTAACTTTTTGAAATCTTTGATCTGCAACTGAAGTCAAATTATAAGCTTTATCACTTATACCAAAATTTGGTTCGTCTTTTTTATTACAACATGTCCAAGTTAAGTTTAAAAATTTTCTATCTTTAGTATTGCCATCATTACTTCTTTTTCCAACTTCAACATTTAATCCAAATGGTAATTTAGCTTCTAAAGACATCTCATCACCTTTCAAATCAGCTGTACCACTAGCACCTTCCCAGTTAAAAGATCTTAAATAAAAATTTGTCCAAGGCAAGTAAGGTAAAGGTGCTCCAAGTTCTATATCATTACCATACAAAGCTTTTTCCTGAGTTCCTCCAACTCCTGTTTCCCATCCAGACAAACCATAATATTGGTTGGCTCTTAATGAGGCAACACTTGAAATTGCTTCAATTCCAAGACTCGCTCTTTGATGATCGTAATCTAACTCATGATCATAAAATAAATTAGCACCCAACATTAAAGTATCGTTATTTAATAATTTTCTTTTACCAATTCCAAGGTTTAAAGTTTCTCTATTACCATCAGAAAAATAAATACTACCTTGAGTAAATAATGTGTTTTCTTTATCATTTATATCTGACAAAGGTTTAACAACTAAAATATGACCTTTAACCTTTTGAGTTTTTCCTGAAGTTAATCCAACTTCTGCGGTTGGAAACATTTCACCTAAGTTTTCATTTAAATATTGATTTAAATTACTAGTAAATTTTCCAGTCAACTTATCTTTTAAATCATCAGCATTAGATGTTGTTATATAAAATAAGGATAAAAATATAAAAAAAATTTTGTACATTGCTTTTTTTAACAATAAAAATCATAATTGCAAATTTAAAAATGATCTAAAATAGCTAAAATTATTAATAAATTATTGAGGAAGCTCTCCAGTATATTTAGTGGCAGTTGTGGTGACTGTTTTACTATATCTTTCAATACCATTTTCAAAATATTCTTTTTCTGCAGGAGTACATGTACCTGCACATGGAACACCATTAAAAGCTTCGAAAGATGCTACTGATTTACCTGGTGTACCATCTGAGCCTGCAGTTAAAAATCTAGCTTGAACGATAACATTTTTATCTCCACCTGTTCCATGAGATACACTTTTTACCATGTCTTGAAGATCATCATCAGCAAATCCACCTTTTTCGTAAGGTGCAAGTTCACCATTTTCCTTCAATAAACTATTTAAAAATTGTGCTTCATTTTTATCATATGAAAATGGTTCTAGATTGTTAGATACACCAGGGCATGTTCCGCCATCTGCACAACTTACTCCACCATCTGTTAGGGGTAATGCTAATCCAGTTGTGCTACTAACTGTATGAACTAATTCTTTATCTACTGGTAAATCCTCATCACTAATATTTGTAGAAGCCCCTTCATAAGTATTAGTCATACTAGAACCATTCGTTAGATTAATTCTAGATTCAACAGATCCAAATAAAACTTTTCTATTAAAATCAACATAGACTTTTACTCTTGCTTGCTGAGTTCCTGAAAAAATCGTTTTTGAATTGCCACTTGGGTCTAAATTATCAGTATCATAATGGCCACCCTCTCTGTCTAAAGTTATTAAACCTGTATCATAAATAATGGTGCCGAGTGTTGGTTCAAGATCTCTTTTATCTTCAAATTCATTCTTTTTACCCCCAAGTACTACAAATTTATTTTTATTTTCTTCGCCCCCTTCAAGAGCAGCTTCATTAATCATTTCTCCAAATGCTTCTGCACTTTCCTGAATTTCTCCTATTAAGGCATCACCATCAACTATTGAACTTGTGGTGTTTTGAATTTCATTTGCAGCTTCAGGGCTAATTTGCTCTAATGATGTAAAACTTGAAGATGTAGCAATACTTTGAATTAAATTTGTTGGTACACTTGCAGTAATATCTGACAAAGCCAGCCCTATATTAGAAAGCATGAATATTAATGAACTTAAAAATATTTTTAAATTTCTCATTTAAATACCACCGATTGAAATCCAGGAGTTGCAATATTAACAGTATTAGAACCATCTGAAACATTAAGAACACCAGGCACCATTCCTAATGTGTTATTCTTACCAGGTCCAAGTAATAAAATAGTACTTTTTTGATCCGATGTAGTGACTACTACAAACTCTGTTCCTCTTGCGCCAATTGAGCCGGTTGGAACATTTACCTCCAGATTATCAGGATCATTTTTACTGATTTCTCCTGTAATTATTCTTACAGTTCCAATTTTGATGTTTGATACTATTTTCCCAATTTTAGATTGTGGATCATAAATAAATTCATCTATTATTAGCTCTGATTTCTCCCCTATTGTTATAGCGGTTTCGTCTAAAAGAAGTATCTGAGCATTAGATTGAGCTTTAGCAATAATAGTGTCTCCAAAATAAATTTTCGAACCTGTTATAAGTTTTTCACTTTTTTGATTTGTAATATCACCTACACCAACTGCAATAACTCCTATTACCTCGTTAGCAAATCCTGGAGATATTGAGGATAATGAAAAAATTAGTGAAATAATTAGTGTTTTAAATTTATTCATAAAGAGAAAACCTCTTAGTAATATTAAAGCTAGTAATGTTTCTTATAGCAGCATTTTGCAGCAAAGTTGAGCCTGAATCTACTCTGGTATTATTAAAATTAAAGAATATTTTTCCATTTGGATCAAATTTTTTCATAAATGGAAGTAACTGTGTAATTCGTCCAGATAATTGAATGACTGAAGTTTCAATATCGTCTTTTCTATTAATGGTAGAGTGAATAAAAGTATCTTTTTCATCAAAATAATTAGTTTGAAATGTTTTATCTAATTTTAAATTTCCAAAAGGCAAAACTCTAGTATAGCCAATATTAAAACCTGTACCTTCATAGCCGTTATAATCTTCTTTTGCTTTTTTTTCTGTATAGGATAATTTTGAACTAATTAAATTAACATCGAAAAAACTAAAATTGTAACCAACACTAGCTGAATAAACATCACCATTTTTTTTATCAGGATCAGTAACTCTATTATTTAATTTTTTATTATATTCTGTATTGCTAAAACTTGAACTGTAGTTAATGCTATTATTTTGATTTATATTGTATGAATTATTAAAACCAATTCCTATACTTTTATAATCATCACTATAATTTTGATTAGGTCTTGAATAATACACGTATGGAATAAGAAAATTTTTTCCTATAACTTTAGAGTAGCTAATAGAGCCTGACACTACATCACTTTCATTTTCTATACCTTTGTTTTGAGTATTAACACTAAACCCACCGTTAAAACTTATAGCAGAAGTAGCATCTATATTTTTACCAAACGTAATTGATCCACCTCTAGAATAAGTTTTGTCATATTTCAAACCGGCAAATTGAGCTTTTTCATCCTCTACATAAAGCAGTCCTGATTTTGAAACACCATCAATGTTAGAATTATCAGTTTGTTTATAATACAGATCTAAATATGCAAACCATTTGGGTTTAGGTTTTGATTGATCTCCAATCGTTTTAAGAATTTCTTTAATATAATCTCTAGTTTCTTCTGTGGTATTTGGGTCTTGCAACATAGTTTCAACCGTTAACTGCAACTTTGCAACCGAATCCATTTTTAATAAAATTGAAATTAGATAAAGTTTAATGTCTGTATTAACTGGATACAGCATATTCAATCTCTCTAATGTAGTTAAGGTTGATTTATAACGACCTAAAGCTTCCTGTTCTTTAGCATACGTTAAATTGATTTTTAAATCACTAGGATTTTCTATAACATCCAAGAAAGTGACTTTAGCAAACGATGGTTTGATAAAAAAAATTGATAAAAGAAAAAAAAAACTTAATTTTTTAAATTTTAGGCTCATCACCTAAATATTTTTCATCATAGAAGCTTATCTCCAAGCTCCTCTAGCTCTTCTTGTTTTTGTTTGAACCACTATAGTAAAAGGGTCAACTCCTACTTTTGCCATCCAAGTTTTTACTACTCCACCAGCTACTTCTTGTGCTGAATCGATTGAAATTCCATGTGCAGTTCCTATATTAATTTTAAATCCTACTGTATTTTCTGAAATTTTTACAGGATTGGGATATTCAATATATACTCCTATTCTTTTGGCAGTGTTAAAAGTTGTTGCTATTGTTTTATTATTTGTCTGAAGCATATTCGCTGCCAATTTAACACCTGAAGAACTTATTTCTTCATTACCGATATCACCTACGTCCTCGTAAGATAGCGAATTATTTACATTTGCATCTCCATTTTCTCCAAAATGATCTATAATTTCTGTTGCAAAAGCATCGTTGGCTTCTGCTGTTGCTTTATTATCTGTACATTTCATTCTTGCATTAGCTCCTGTGCCACTTGTTACTACATCCACACTACCATGTGCTGATTCATAAGAAGTATCTGTGCTATGATCACCAGTTATTGTTGTAACTACAGCTACAGTATAACAGTATCTTCTATTGGCAGCTGACGTATCACCATTTCCCCACATCTTTGCTGGGTCTCCATTTTCTTGAACATATTCTTGGATATGCTTAACATGTAAATGATTATTAACAACCGCAGCTAAATAAGGGTAAGTACCTACTGGTAATATTAAATCAACTCCTTGCAATAAATCATTATTTTCAATACCTTTCTTAATTATAATTTCTTTTCCTGAGGTATTGTTCATAATATCTACACAACTATCAAAAACAGGCCCACCTTGTCTATATGGGTCCTCTGTACATAAGGCCAATTTATAAAAAGTTAATTTATACTCATCAGGTTCAGCATTACATTGGTCTGCAATAGCATTATCACTTTTAAAATTAAATGGTTTTTTGTTACCTGATGAAGGTTGAGTTCCAGCAACACCATTAGTCGAAAGTATTATCGCACCATCTGTATTAGTCTTACAAATTTCAGCTTCACTACTAGTGAATGATATTAAGTTAATAAAGAAAGCAAATGTAAATATACATATAAAAAGATATATTTTATTTGCCATTTGGAAGTCACTCATTGCAAAAATTGAAGTATCAATTTCTGCTACTCTAGTTATATTTTTATGTTTTATATACATGCTTAAAAAAATTTTACTAAAATTATTTTTGTTAAACTTTATCTCCAAGTGCCTCTAGCTCTTCTTGTTTTAGTTAGAAATTGAACACCAAATGGATTAGCTCCAAATTTCTTTGCCTGAACTTTCGAGCCTGCTTGACCATTAGCCCAATGACTGTCTACACTTACAGAAGATGTGGTTGATACATTAACTTTAAAGCTTACTGTATTCTCTGTTATTCTTAGAGGGGTATCAAATTTAAGCATGTAAGCAATTTTTCTAACTTCATTTCTATTGTTAGCTAAAGTTAAATCATTTTTAAGTAAGTTAAATGCTGCTTGTCCTTGAATGCCTTCATATTTATCAGTTCCTGCATAATTTTCATATTTACCAAATGTGTTACTACATCTTAAAGCATTATTTCCTACCTTTTGTGTATCACAATCTGTAGTACCGTTTACTCTATCATTCAAAGAATCTATAATTTCACCCACATAACCAAATCGATTTGCTCCAGTTGTGGGTATTGTATTTGCACATGCCAAAGTAAGTGAAGTATTAGAAGTAGTTGTAGGATTAACCACATTTTCAGTATTACCTTCAGATGTTACTTTAGTTGCAGATATAGAAGTTATACCATTTGAGGTTCCTGAGGTTGGGGTATTACTGTAAGTTGTGCTAGTGAGGGTAGAGCTATTTCTGTCTGTCGAATAACATGTTGTTCCAGTACTATAGGCACCACCAGCATCATCATCATATCCAGCCATTGTATAAAGATTGCCACCTTTCTTATATGTTTCTGAATGTTTAATATAAAGGTGATTACTAGCTATTAAAATTGCATGAGAATAGCTTCCAATTGGTATCAAAAGTTCTCCTCCTCCTGCCAATAAATTGGCTTCTACTCCAGGCTGAATTACAATTTCAGCTCCAGCTGTAGATTCAACTAATGTTACAGTACAAGAAGTAAAATCTGGAGCAGCAGCTCCATTAGCAGTGTAAGGGTCCTCTGTACATAACGCTATCTTGTGACCTATCATTCTATAAAAGTCAGGTTCTTCAGTACAGTTATCTGCAGCAGTAGAAGTACCTAATATTGTAAAACTTTCAGCAGATATTGTATCTGAAACTTTTAAAGCTTCACCATCTCTGTTGCATCTTTCTTCTGCTAAAGATGAATTTGTCATCATGTTAAAACTAATAAACACAAAGGATAAGAAAAAAAATGTAGAAAATAAAAATTTTTTCAAGAGATTAAAAACCTCCGACTACAACACCTGCTGCATCAATTTTAACTACTCTAATTTTATTTTCACGTTTTACAGGTTGATAAAGTTTGTCGCTCACATCTGTTAAAGTTTCATTTTTTGTATAAATTTTTTCAACACCAGATCCACCAAAGTTTACAACGTATTTAATATTTCCAAACCAAGCATCGTTATCTTGGTTGTCATTCATGTAACCTCCTTCGATTGCAAAGTTACCTAATGTTGCATCTGCACCAAACTTGTTTCCTTTTTCTCTATATGTGCTTATCTTTTCTGGGTTTTTAAACTCAAACGCACTAACAAATAAATTTATATCCTGCTCGATCGGCAAGTGATAATCTCCTCTAAGATCCCAACCATCTAATGCTCTTTCAATTGTTCCTTCAGAATTAGTTCGTCTTGCACTAATTGCGTTATAATAATTTGCTCTTAAATCAAAAATACTTGTGATTGCTTCAGCGCCCATTCCAACTCTTTCATGGCTTTCAGTTAACTGATGATCATAAAATGTGTTAGCACCTAATAATAAAGTATTGTTATTTAATAATTTTCTAATTCCAAAACCAAGGTTAATCGTTTCATCACCATCATGTGTATTAATACTTGTTTGGTTAAAAATCGTACCAGAGTCGATTTTCATAATCTCATTAACACTCATAATACTAAAAGTTGGTTTTAAATATTCTTGAGCATTAATATTAAAATCAAGATATTTCATATTTTCAAAATGCTCTTCAGCAAATAAAGAAATACTTTCTGAAATTTGATTACTTAATGCATTAATTTTACCATCTTTAAAAGCTGAGATTTTATCTGTAACTTTTAACTTAAGGTCTTGTGAACTCACATTAGTAGCTATTAATAAGCTTAAGGTTACTGGTAATAAATTACGTAAAATTTTCATGTACTTTTCTTTTAAAGATTTTTTTATTTTTGTAAATATAAAAAATTACCTATAAAACTTTATAAATGCATATTAAAATTATATCTATTAGATAATTTATATAAATGAAATTTAGACTTAAAATGAGTAAATTCTATTCTTTTGGGTTAAATATCAGACAAACTCCATTGTTGCAGTATCTTTTGCCAGTAGGCTTAGGTCCATCTTCGAAGATATGACCATGGTGACCACCACATTTTCTACAATGATACTCAACTCGCTCATAACCTAATAGATTATCAGTTTTAGTTTCAAATGCATCTGGTAGTGATTGATAAAATGAAGGCCAACCCGACCCACTTTCATACTTAGCAGAGGAATCAAATAATTTTTCACCACAGTTAGCACAATGAAAACTTCCTTCTCTCTTTTCATGATTTAATTCACTCGTACCAGGTGCTTCTGTACCATCTTCGAACAAAACTAACTTTTGTTCAGCTGTTAAATCTTTGTTAATTTTTTTTGTCATAAGTTTATTCTAATACTCTTAAGGGTTTACCTGCAACACATGCCTCTAATCCTTCAATCATCTGAGTATAAAATACACTGTAATTCTCTGCAGTTACATAGCCAATATGAGGCATTAATAATGCATTTGGTAAAAATCTTAGTTTATTACCTTCAGGTAAAGGTTCTTTTTCATAAACATCAAGACCTGCTCCAGCAATAACATTAGTTGATAGCGCTATAATTAAATCATCTTCATTTATAATTGATCCTCTTGAAGTATTAATTAAAAAAGCAGTTTTTTTCATCATGTCTAACTCTTTTAGTTTTATTAACTCTTTATATCTTTCTCCTCCTTGGACATGGATAGATATAAAGTCTGAATTTTGTAATAAATCTTCTTTACTACATGGAAGTACACCGAGTTCTTTGCAAGTATCTAAGTTTAAATTTTCACTCCAAGCCATAACTTCCATACCAAAAGCTTTACCAATTTTTGCAACTTGGGACCCAACTCTTCCAAGTCCAACAAGTCCTAAAATTTTTCCTTTAAGCTCAAAGCCAATAGTTGATTGCCAGTACCCTTGATACATATTGTCAATTTCTTCTTTAAAATTTCTAGCTAACCCTAAGATTAAGCCCCAAGTTAACTCAGTGGTTCCTGCAAAATCAATGTTTGTACCACACACAGTGATTTTTCTTTTTTTAGCAGCAGCTAAGTCTATTGCTTTATTTCTTGAGCCACTGGTGATGATGTATTTAAGGTCGTTAAGGTTATCGATTAAATTTTTAGTAATAGGAGTTCGTTCTCTCATTATCAATAATGCTTCAAAGTCTGATAATTGTTCTATGGCGTCTGCTTCATCTTCAAAGGGTTCACTGAATATTTTAAATTCATATTTGCCAGATAATTTTTTTAAATCAACAAATTCATGGGATACATTTTGGTAATCATCTAAGATAGCAACTTTAAGCATTTTTAATTTTTCTATTTGATAAAAGGATTCCAGTTAAAATAAATAATGCCCCTAACATATGATAAAACATAAATTTTTCATTAAAAATAATCATTGCCATAATTGCACTTAAAATAGGCATCATATGTAGAAAAACTCCAGCTCTATTGGCTCCAATTACTGACAGTCCCTTGATCCAAAAAATAAAAGAAGCAAGACCTGGAAATAAAACCACATAAAACAAAATCATTAAAAAGTTTTGATCAAGAACTATCCTATAGCCCATTTGATATTCTATAAAATAAATTGGTATTAAAAAAATGAAACCAAATGAAATTATCACTTCCAATAAGGTTAATTGGGACAGTTTGTGTTTTTTTTTCTTTAATAATGCGGAATAAGTGGCCCATGACAACATTCCAAAAACCATTGTAAGGTCACCTTTATTAAAATCTAAGTTCAATAATATTCCAAGATTGGCTTTAGTTATAATTAAAACTACCCCCATAAAAGAACATGCAACTCCTAAAATTTGGAAGGTATTCGTTTTTTCAATTTTCAATATTGATGAAATAAAAATAATCATCACAGGTATGGTTGATATCATCAACACTCCACTAATCACTTGGGTAAAATTTAAAGAATAATAAACAATTGAATTAAATATTGTGACACTTGTTATTCCAAGAACTGCATAATATTTATAATTTTCTAATATATAATTTCTTTTTTTTAATATTTCTTGAATTGTAAATGGTGCTAAGATTAACCAAGCAAAGAACCATCTGTAAAAATTTAAAGAAAATGGTGGTATTTGATATTGACTGGCAAACTTTCCAACTAAAAAATTACCTGACCAAAATAAAGTTGCTAAAAATAAAAAAATATAAGCAACGTTATTTTTATTTTTCACTTAGCTGAACCTAAGTGAACTATAAGGCTTTAAATCTAAATTAGTATTTTCTTCAGCAATCATTCCAGCTATTATTTTCCCTGAAATTGGACCTAAAGTCCATCCTAAATGATGATGGCCAAAACTATAAAATATATTTTTATGATTTTTTGATGGTCCTATTACTGGTAAAAAATCTGGTAAGCTAGGTCTAAAGCCAAGCCACTCATCTTCATGCACAGGTAAATCACCCAGCATATATTTTGCATTGTTTATTAAATTTTTAATTCTTCCTTTAGAAGGTGGGTTATTCAATCCACCAAATTCAACTGTCCCAACCACTCTAAGCCCCTGCTCCATTGGTGTAATACCAAAACCTCTATTAGAAAAAATTACTGGTCTATTTAAAAGATGATCACAACCTTTAAAATGAACATGGTATCCTCTTTCTGTATCAAGGGGTATTTTTTCATCTAGATTATCTGTTAATCTTTTAGAAAAAGCACCGCAAGCAATAACTAATTTATCAAAAACATATCTCTGAGTTTCAGTTTTTACCATTGGTTTTTCTCCATCAAAATTAATATCTTGAACATTCATTTTTAAAAAATTTCCCCCTTTTTTTAAAAAAAGATCAAATAATTTTAAGAGAATTTTTTTTGGATTTCTGGCATGCCGACCATATTGATAATAAACGCCCCCATGATAAAAAGGTTTTATATTTGGTTCAAGGTCATGAATTTCTTTTGGTGTTACTACTTGTTGATCAACACCAAGTTCGTTTCTAACTTTAATTTCAAGTTCTCTGCTTTTTAAACTCTGATCATTCCATACATAAAGAATGCCTTTTTTTTCAACTAAACCTTCTAATTCAATTTCATCAAATAATTCATCATAAGCAGGGAGTGCTAAATCTAAGATTTGATGCATATTTTTTGCAGTGTGCATCATTCTTTTTGTAGTGCAGTTTCTTATAAATTTAAGAAACCACGGAATCATTTTTGGTACGTAGTTCCATTTAAGGGCAAGTGGGCCAGTAGAGCTTAAAAGCATTGCTGGAATATCGGTTAAAACATCAGGTCTATTCATTAATACACAGGCATAAGGTGAGAAGTGACCCGCATTACCATAGGATGCAGCTGGACTGCCTGGTTGATCTCTATCAAAAATTGTTACCTTAAAACCTTTTTTTTGAAGAAATAGTGCGTTCGAAATACCTTGTATTCCAGCACCTACAATTCCAACTTTCAATGTATTACTCATAAAGAATTATATAATTTTTTAATTAAATTAATCTAGTGACAAATTAGACAAATCTACTTCAAATTTAATGGATTATTTACTTTTACTTGCAGGTGCATCAGTTCCTGAAGTCTTATTGCTTATATTGGAACCTGAATTTTCCTGTTCTGACTCAACGATAACAGTAGTTTGAGCTGTACCAGCCGGAACATTCCCTGAAGTATTTACTACTTTTGTTTCTACTGTAACTAAATATTTAGTATCCGCTAAAGTGCTAACGTTAGTGACATCTTCAACATAAGTTGTACCTTGTGTAACATCTGAATTAAGACCTGCACTCGCACTAAGCGATGAGTCAACAACACTAGAAGTACCATCTCCCTCAACAGTGAATGATGCTGCAGGTGTTACATCCGTATTACCTGATTGCCACGAATAATCATGACCCTTCTCAACACTGAATGTTCTTGATGTTGTATTTCGACCTAGTGCATTGACTGTGATATCAGCACCTTGAGTAACAGTTCTATTACTGTAATCTATAGTGGTAGTTGCTTTGAAATTACCAGCAACTTGACCTACACTTTTAACTGAATCATCGGCATAAGAGCCTGCTGTTACAATTTTTAAATCTGTTTGGTTTCCATAATATTTATCACTACCACTAGAAACTTGGTTTAAATCAGAATAAGTAGTTGTTCCAACTACGAATTGATTTTTCTGTTCAAAAGCTGCTCTTTCCATCATTTGCATTGGCACATAATATTGCTTTATTTGTTCTTGTTCTATTTCCATTGCCATCATTTGCATCCCAGGTAATGCTCCAATTTCCATCTCTTTTTTCATCTCAGGAATATTTAGCAAAACTTTTGCTCCTCCAATTTCCATTTCCATCATTTGAATCTCCGGCGTTCCTAATTTAGTTTCATTCATACTTTTTATTTCTTGTGATGCAAATAAATCTAATGATGCCATCTTAACTTCTGTTACAAATTTTTCATTATCTGCTTGAACTTTCATTTCAAGTGATGCCACCTCATTTTCTGCATCTGCAATTTCTTCTTTTGAAACTTTTACACCATTTATCATTCCTGTTTTTTTAGCTTGATCTATTTCAAATTTTAAGCTTGCTACTTCTTCTACAACCATTAACACATCAGCCCTCATTTCAATCAACGTTACCTCTTGGTATGCTGCATCTATTGCTTGAGCGTAAACCTGCTCTCTACCAACAATTTTTGCAGAAAAACTTTTCATCTCTTCATCTGAAGCTCCTGTTTGCATTAATTGATTCATTTCTGCATAAAGTTTGGCTGTATTTGTTTCTGCTTGTACCGCTAATTTTTCTGCTCTTTTCTGAGCTTTAAAAACTTCTGGAAAAGCTTCAGCAAAATCTTTTTCATAAGTATTATCTACTGCTTCGCGTGCTGCAAAAGCTTCTTTTTCATTAACAAAATTAACAGAACCATCTATTTGAAATATGGCAACTTTTCCTTCTTCAGCTTCATTCCATGATTCAGAGTACTGATTAGCATCAAATAAAAAACCGTCTTGCTCTTTTGTAAATTCTTCTGCAGAAAAAATATCTAATTTCATTCCTACGGGTATAAAATCATTTTGCATTCTTCCCATATCAATAGCCACCATCGCTTCATCAGCTTTTTGCATTACATTATCCATTTCACTGAAAATCGTTTCAATCTCTTCTTGTGATGCACCAGCTTCTACAGCATCCATATATTTTGCATCTAAAACTTCCATTTGTGGATCAATTACTGTTTCAAAAAATTTACCTTCATCAAAATTTATAAATACGTTATCCTTACCCTCTTCACCTTTAAGAAATAATTGCTCAGGTACTCTAGGCATAAAACTTGGACCTGCATCAGGGTTAAAACCTGCAGGCATAACTTGAGGTTTAAAATCTATATTTCCCATATCGAGAAAAACAACATCACCTGTTTCTTCATTTAAAATTGGAACTCTAATATCATCAAAGTTAGAAAATTGATTAAATTTAGATGGGACGTATTTAACATCTTTAACTCTAGCACTAACCAGCATAACTTTTTCTAGTTCCTGCATTTCTTTATCTTCCATAAAAATTAATGCTTCAGGTGAATTTAATTCCATCCCCTCAGGTAAATCACCAGCAGCTACTCTTCTAGTATTTCCACTAGTCATAAAAGATTTTCCTAACATTTGAGCGGTGATACCACCATCTCCTTTAGCTAGTGCAGCAACTAAAGTATCCATCACTAAGCTACCTTCGTCTTCTCCTTCTTCAAACATTTCACCTTTAACAATATCTTGAATTTCTTCTTCACTAAGCTGCTCTAAACCTTCCGGTGCTTCTTCCTCGCCTTCAGCTAATAATGTTTCTGATTCTTCATCAGGCACTTCTGTAGATCCTGGTGCTTGAGGCTCGACTTCTAATTCTTGAAATTTTTGTAATTCAACTTGTGAAATAATAGCAGCCTTTGTTGGTGCTAGGTTTTGAGTTAGCTCTGTATATAAATAAGGTTGATCTAAAACAACCGTTCCTAGTGCATTAGAAACTTCGACAGAACCTGGTCTTAAATTTAATTGATTATTAGGTCCAGGTCCGACTAATAAAATTTTACTTTGAGTAGTCTCCAGATCAACAGATGCTTTAAACTCCGTACCTCTTGTACCAATTGTTCCTGCAGGAGTTTTAACTTCTAAATTTTCTGGATTAATTTCACTAATTTTACCAGTTAGAATTTTAACACTACCCGCTTTAATCGTAGTTAATAATTTTCCAGTATTTTCAGCTGGATCAAAAATAAATTCATCAATAGTTAGTTCTGTCTTTGAGCCTATTGTCATTACTGTTTGATCAATAAACATTAATTGTGACTTAGCTCCTTCATTTGCACTTATAGTGTCTCCAAAGAATATTGAATCACCTACATTCAATTTTTCACCTTTTTGATTGAATACATCTCCTATAACAAAACCAATTACGCCAATTTGTTCAGTTGCAGCAAATGTTTTTGTGGTAAATAAAAATATTGCTAAAATCTTAAATAAGCACCTCATTGAGCTATTTATATGTTTTTTAATCACTACAATCATTAAAAATAAATCCTTTTAGTTAAGCCAAACGTAAAAGATTCCTTTTTAAAGTTCTGCTGTAGATGTGTACCTTCAGATTGTGTTTCAGACCATGAAGTATTGAAGTTAAGTGTGTTTAAAAATTGACCTATATTTTTAGGTATGGGAATAAATTTTTGAGCTGAAAATACTTGGTTTAAATTTCCACTAAAAGATATTGTTTTATTTTTTACATCATCTCGTCTACCTACTGTACCAGCAAGAATAGAGTCTGGCTCAAAATAATCTTTATCAGATATAGAATAAGTTAATCCTAAATTACCAATTTTAAAATTTTTTCCGTATGAAGCTGTTAATGTTTGATCTTCAAAGGCATTATAATCACCTATTGCTTCAGTGTCTGTAAAAGCATACTTTAATTTAATGTTATGCTGTGGTGTAAAAAAATATTCGTTTCCAATTACGAAACCTTGTTTCACAGTATTGCTTTCTCTTTTAGTTAAATTAGATGGATTTTGATCGCCTTGTGTTCTACCAATATTAATTCCTGTTAATAGTTTAAGTTTATCTGTTACAGCAAATCTATTATCTAAAGATAAATTTTTGGTAAAACTATCTCCAGCCCTTCTAGTGTTTGCATCTGTAAAGGAGAATGTTGACGTTATTGTGTTTCTCGTTAAAAACTTGCTGTATGTAGCTGATAATGATTGTGTATCATTTTCATCTGAAGTAGCTCTATTCTGCTCTGATGTTGAGTGTCCAGCTGATAAAGATAAGTTGGATGAAGGATTTATTTGATAAATTGCCCCATAAGTGTTTCTTAAAGTTGTCACATTATCACCTTTGACACCTGACATTACTTGGATTGTGTTACCAACATTTCTAGTACCAGTTTCTGATATGCTTGAAATATTAGAGTTTAGCATATTTGTATAACCAACTTCAGTATACCAAGTCCATGGACTTTTTGGTTGTGTTTGGGTTTGTTTTGACTGGTTAGCAGCAAGCTGCGCATCTTCTCTTTTTTTTCTTTTAGCAACAGCATCTTTGTCAATTTTCTTTTTGTTCATGTCATCAAAAACTTGAGCTACTTGTTTTTTGATATCATCAGATATTTGATCGCTAGATTGAATTTCTTGAATTAGATTTAAAGTTTTTTCAGTGCTATCCGTTTTGATGGAAATTGATAACAAATACAATTTTAAATCTACATTTTTTGGATAAAGATTAGTTAACCGTTCTAACGTTGCAATAACAGACTTATATTCTTTTTTTTTTCTTGTTCTTTTACATATTGTAAATTTAATCTTAAATCAGTTGGATCTTTAAGTATCTCTAGATAAGTAATTTCAGAAAATGATTTTCCAATTAATGCTAACAATAAAATGAATATAAAATAAAATATTTTCATACGAAAATGTATTTAAAATAGTAATGAGCAACAAATTACTCATTTAATTAAACAGATTTATTGTATATATAGCTACCATGTTTGAACAAATTAAGAAACATATTGAACAAAGTATAATCGGTAATGAAGATAAACTTAGGATATCTTTAGCGGCAATTTTAAGTGGTGGTCATATCCTAATCGAAGATTTACCAGGAACTGGAAAAACTACTTTTGCAAAATGTCTTACGAATGCATTAAACTTAGATTTCAAAAGAATACAATTTACCTCTGACTTACTTCCAAGTGATGTTCTTGGTTTTAGCTTTTTATCAAAAGATAAATTTGAAATTAAAAAAGGTCCTATATTCACAAATATTGTTTTAGCTGATGAGCTTAATAGAGCGAGCCCAAAAACTCAAAGTGCATTTCTAGAAGCTATGGAAGAAAAAAATGTAACAATCGATAAAGAAACATTTCATTTACCAGATCCTTTTATTGTTATTGCAACTCAAAACCCATCAGACCTGTCTGGAACTTCACTTTTACCCGAGTCTCAATTAGACAGATTTATGATTTCGTTCTCATTAGATGAACTAACTAATGAACAGCAATTAAATCTTTTGAAAAATCATGACTTAACAAATGTTAATAATAAAAGTGAAATAAATTTCAAAGACTTAAAACCAACAAAAAAGGTTAACATTAATGATAACGTATATAAATATATTCAAAATATAAAAAAGTTTATTGATAATAATTTTCCAGAAATCCATATTTCCACTAGATGTTTAAAACAAATTGTTTCATTAGCAAAATCACTAACTTTACTTAACGGAAAGGATTATTTAACTTTCCAAGAGATTAAAGAAGTTATTCCATATATCTTAAAGCATAGGATTAAAATTGTTGAAAAAACAAAAGTATTAGATTTTATAAATGATGAAATTTTAAATAAAGTACCGTTGCCTGATGATAAGTAAAAATTGGGAAAAACTTGTAACCAAATATTTAATAAAAAAATCAAACTTACATAAAAATAAATTAAATAAAAAAAATTTATATATATTTCCCAATAGTAACGGTTTTAAGTTGGGTGCTTTTATTTTTTTTTCTTTTGCAGCAGCAATTTTTTATCAAAACAATGTGGGATTATTAATCTCAATAATACTTTTTTTTGTATATTTCCTATCTATAATAATTTCCTATCAAAACTTAAATAATATTAAGATTGATCCTTTAACAACCTTAGTGCCTCAAAATAAAAATGTTTATTTGGATTATTTAATTCATAGTTTAAATAACAGAGAAAGATTAAACCTTAATATTTCAAATAATGAAAATAATATAAAAAATGTTGATTTATTAGATCAAAAAAAAATAACATTTAAAAATCTTTTTTTAAAAAGAGGTGTGTATGAAGTGCCAATTCTTAAATTAGAATCTTTTTTTCCATTTGGGATAATTAAAACTTATGGTTTGGTTAAATTTGAACAAAAACTTCACATATATCCAGAACCAATTAGGCCATCACAAGATTTAATAAAAAATCTATTAATTATAAATAAACTAGATGAAAATGATTATGAATTTGATCGAATTGAAGAAGCAAAACAAGGTGAAAGCTTATCTAGAGTTTCATGGAGGCATTATTCTATAAAAAATAAATTATTTACAAAAAAATTTACTAACTCAGAAAATAATAAAGAAATTTTAATAGACATTGATCTTTTAAACAAAAAAAATTTAGAAAAAGCACTTTCAAATGCAGTTTATTTAATTGAGTACTATTTCAATAAAAAAATAAATTTTGCCCTAAAGTACAAACAATTTACTTCAAAATATTCTAATTCCTTAACTCACAAAAACGATTTATTAAAATTTACTGCAAATGTTTAAATTAGATTTACTCAATTATAAGATTAATTCATACATCTTGCTTTTTTTATCTTTATTTACAATTTTATTTAACGTAAGCAATTTTAATCAGTTATTACTTGTTTTAATACTTCTGTTTTCTATTTTTCATAATCTTAGACAATATAGATTTAAAACTATTCTTTCCTCAATAATTTCAATTATTGCAATTTTTTTCCAGTTTAAATTTAGCGATTATACATTTTCAAAAGAATTTTTTTTAAATGTAATTTTAATTTTAGTTTTTATTAAATTTTCAGAAATTAAAAAAAAGCAAGATCATTATTTTTTTAACTTTACTGTAATTTTTTTAACAATTTCATCATTGATTTATGGACAAGATTTCTTAAGTTCAATTAATTCTTTTTTATTAATGTTGGTATCAATTATTCACTTATACTCATTAAATCAAAAAAAAATTCTAAAAATTAATACGAAGTATATTTTTAAATATTTAAGTATTTCTTTATTGATACTTCCAATTATGGCTTTGGTTTATTTTATATTCCCAAGATATGAGGTTAATATAAAAATATTTGATACTACAAAAAATACATTGGGTATTCCGGAAACCTTAAAATTAGGATCTTTCACTGACATCACTTATAATAATCAAGCAGTTTTTATTTACAGTGATGATCTTACAAAAAATATTATTAACCCTCTTTATTTTAGAGTTAAGATTTTTGATTTAATAAATAAAGATAGATTTTGGATTACAACGCCGCGAGATGCTTTTGAAAGACAATATGCTAAAACACATGAACTTAAAAAAAATAATAATATTTTATTAAATAAAAACAGAAATCTTATAGTTTACCCTAATGATAAGACTTGGCTTCCAGTTTTAAAAGGTTTTAATTATGACAATGCTTTAGCTAATAATAATTATTTAAATGAAACGGCTGAATCTAGAAAAAAAATATATAAAAAAAAAAAATATCTTTTACAGTCCAATAAATTTTATGCTGATTATAATAAAGAATTTTTAAAATTTTATCAAAAATTACCCTCGTCAACCTTTTCTAAAAAACTAATTACTTGGTCTGAGGCACTTAGAAAAAGTTCTAAATCTGATATGGATTATTTAAATAATTTATTAAAACATTTTGCTAATGGAGAATACTATTACACTTTAACTCCAACAGTAGATAAGACTAACGACTATGAAAAATTTTTTTTTGAAACTAAAAGCGGTTACTGCGAATATTATGCAGGCATGTTTACAATATTAGCAAGATTACAAAATATTCCAACTAGAATTGTAACGGGATATTTGGGTGGTGAATATAATGACATAGGTAACTTTTATACTTTTAGACAATCAGATGCTCATTCATGGGTTGAGGTTTATATAAATGATAAAGGATGGATTAAATTTGATCCCACTTTAGCTATTCCAAAAGAAAATATATTAAGTTTTAATAACTATTCTTTAAAAGATTTCCAATCAAACTCTATTGATGATGAAGCGACAAGTAAACTTTCTATGATCAAACTTTATTATAGTTATTTTGATTATACTTGGACTAATAAATTCCTTAATTATAATAAAGAATCTAGAGATAAATTTCTAAAAAATAAAATTAAAAATTTTGAAATTAAAAAAGAATTTTATATATTTATTGTAGTTTTTTTTCTTATGTTATTATTTTATAAAATTACCAAATCTTTAATGCAAAAAAAATTGTTTTTTACTCTTTTCTTTAATAAGATTAAATCTCAAAAGGGTATAAATAGTAATGTATTTACTCACCAAGAGATTAAAGTAATACTAAGTGTTAGAGAAAAAATTAAGTTAAATGAAATTTTTACGATTTATGAAAAGATTATTTTTGCTAAAAAATGTAATCTAACAATAAAAAATTATTTCTATTTTAACTATAAAATAATTAGATTTTGTTATTTCAATAAATAAAATTAAGAAAACCCTCTCTAAATACTAAGAGAGGGTTTTTCAAGAAGTTAAAATAATATTATTTTAGTTCGAATTTTTTTCCTCTTTTATCACCGTCATCTGCTACAGATTCAGTGGCATCGTCTTTATAATACGTTACAACAAAAAATCCTGCCGTATCAGCTGCTACTGATGCATCTGTAGTATCAAGTACTACACCACCTTTAGTTTCTGCTGCTGCTTCATCTGCTGTGATAAGAGCAACGTTAATTGTCCCTTTATCCGTTACACTGTTGTTGAAATTAACTTGAGACTTACTTGGAGAATATGGGTTTTTAAAAGCATTTCCATATCCACCAGCGACTGCAAAATAACAAGTCATACCTTGTAAAAAAGTTCCCAAAGTGTGAGCAACATTTGAATTATCAAATTTTGTGTTAGCAGCTGTGGTTGTTGCACAAGTTGCACCAACTTGGTTAAGAATTGCAGCAGATGTAGTTTGGATATTATTATTTAAAAGTGTCAATTCTGTTTCAGCAAATCTTTTAACAGAGTTAAAATTAGCAATAGCAACCCTATCTTTTGCAGAGTCTGTATAACCTTGATATCCTACAATTCCAACACCAGCTAACACACCTATAATTGCAACAACTACAAGTAGCTCAACAAGTGAGAAACCTTTTTGTAATGTTTTCATGTTTTCTATCCTTTTGTTATTATTCTAATTAGATCAATATACTGTAAATTAATTAAATATTATGTAAACCTTATAATTCCACAATATTTATGAATTTTTATAAGGTTTTACAATATTTTTTAAGAGATTTTACAAAATGATTCTAAATTTATGATTTTTTTTTATAAGAAATTAATCAATGGTGAGATCGGTCTTAAGAGGGCTTTTTGGTTATATGGCAATATTTACCCTTTTTTTATAAGCTTATTCATCATCTTAACAATTGTTGTTCTGCAAGAGGATATTAAAATTTCTATAGTTAGTCAAAAGTTCATGGACATAAGCTATATTGGAAAAGTGTTAATCATTTTTGAGGGATTAATTTTTTTTATATACACATCATTTGCAACAATAGGAGTTTGGAAAAGTGCTAACAACTATGAGGGTAAAAAAATTTGGGCTTATTTTTCAAAATTTCTAATAATATACGCTTATTATTCTTATATTCAAAATGCTCTTTTCTTAATTAAAAATTAATTTTTAAATGATAAAAATTTTGTTTTACCAGTATTGATTACACCTTCACTTTGATAATAAATAACCTGGAAGTTTCTTAGACCTGAATTTTTAGCACCATCACCTAAAAAATTAGGATCAACTCTTAATACAATACTACCTTTATCATCCATCATTGGATCACTACTGTCTGCTAATAAACTTAAAACAAAAACTTGTTTTGCATCCGAAGAATTAAAAGGGTTTTTATAACTAGGTACAGCATCAGTTGAATAATAATTTCTTAACCCAATTAAAAATTCATCTAAAGTATTTGTTCCCATCTCCCAATAATCTGTCTCACTATTCGGTAATTTAATTACTGGAGAGGTTAAGCTTATATAATCATTTAAAATAAGTAATTCCGTTTTTATGTGTTTTGTAATGTCACTAAAATTTTTTTCAGCAATTTTTTTTTTAACATCTTCCATTGCACCTTGATAAGCAAGTGAACCAATTCCAGCTAGAACACCTATAATTGCAACCACAACAAGTAATTCAACTAGTGAAAATCCATTTCTAATTTTGTTAGACATAAAATAAAATTATCATGAAAATTTACTTTACTTAATGATTAAGTAAACAAAATTAAGAAAAATATTTAATTTTTAAAATTTATTAATTATCTAATAATTTTTTAGAAATTTCATCAATTTTTTGTTGATTTTCTTCAATCCAATTAGCTGTCTGCTTTGATAAAGAATTTGTTACAAAATTTCTTGCATCATGTAAATTATCAAATCTTTCTGGCACTTGTGTAAATTTTTTTTCAAGGCTTATAGGATTTATTTTTTCCAACCAATTATTTGTTTCAAAATTAGACATTTGTTTTTTTATATCATGAAAGTTTTTGTCATTATAATTTTTTAACTCTTGAGTGATTGTCTCAACTAATCGGTTTGTAAGTTCGGGGTTTAAACTGTTTACGGTATCAACTGGTCGATTGCCAGTTTCCATATTCTTTTGTAAAATTTTTTGACTATTTTGTAATTCATTAGAATGATATAATTGACTCATTCTCATATTTTGCATATCTAAAATTTTTGTAATATCATTAAATCTATCTTGAAGTTTCTCTGACTCTGTTTTGTTTTTTTGTTTTTCCTCAATGCTTTTAAAAATTTTAGGCTCAATTCCTTCGAGTTCTTGCTTTAAAAGATTAATTGCATTTACACTATTTTCATTAACTGTATTCATCTTTAAATTTACACTCTCTAATATTTCATTTTTTTCATTTGACATTTGAGACATAGAGTTTGTTAATTGCGATTGTAAAGTTTCAAAATTATCTTTTAGATTTTGGGTTTGATTCAACATTTCAGTTTGAATATTAAGCACTTTTTCTTCAAGGGCTTTGTATTTAAGGTCAGATTTTTCATCTATTTTAACTGAGGCTATATCTAGCTTAAGGTCTAAATCATTATCAAGTTTATCAGATAAATTTAGATTTTGATTTACTAAATCATCTAATTTATCAAATAATAAATTATTTTGATTTTCAATATCTTGCACCTTCCCACTTAAATCTTCAATCTGCGAGATGCTAGTTTCAAGTTGATCAATTTTTATTTTGTTAGCAATTATTTCATCATGAAATTTTTCATTAATAGCGGCACTTGGCGAATCTTGAATATTATTTTCAATTACCTCAGCTGTATCAGCTACAATATTATCATTGTTAGTATTTAGATCAAAAACTTCTTCAGTTTGATTAACGTTATTGATTGATTGGTCTATAATTTCATCTTCAAGACTCTTCTCCTCAATCAAGTCATCTATAATTGCTTCTTTTTCTACTGCTTCCTCTTCAACTAACGCACTTACTTTATCTTCATTTAATTCACTTGTTGCTTCTTTTGTTAGCTCAATAATCGGTTCTAATTTATCAGCTTCTTTTTTTATTTCATCAGTTAGATTTATAACAATGTCATTACCTGAGGTATCTAAATTACTAATAATTTCGTTTTGTAGGTAAATAATATTATCATTTTTATTGTTATCAAGAATTGTACTTTTATTTTTTAGACTGTCAGAAACTGAGACATTTAAATCTATTATATTGTCTCCATAAATCTTATTTAATTCATTTAAATAATTTTGGTTCGCCTTTTTGTATTGATTATCTTCTAAAAGGGCTTTTTTAGTCTGATTAAGGGTTTCCTTAATTGATTTATATAAATTTGACATATATTAAACGAATCATAGATTAACTTTATCAAATCAATTATTAAGTAAAAGAAATATATGTTTGGCAAGAAAAAAAAAAATGCTTCAAATGAAAATATCATTGATGAAACAATTGCTGATAAATCAAAATTTGTAACTGTTGGATTTGGTGCACTTGCAGCAAGCATTCTTGTATTTTTTATTTTAGAAATTTCCACTTCCTTAAAAATATCAACTCAAAATACAATTTTGCAAAAAGGTGGGGGAGCTGAAGAAAAATCTAGAAAAATACTCATGCAGATTGCTCTGAACGGGAAAAATGTAAAAGATTTAGAATATAAATATATTAAAGAAATAATGAATTTTATGTCTCCAAAAGAATTTCAAGAATTCAAAAATAGCATATCGACGCTAGCCAATCCTCTAAATGTGCAAATTAATAGTCTTAATGAAACGGAAAGTAAAAAATTAGATATTTATGAAATTTATGCAATTGAGTATGAGTTTTTAAGTAAATATGAAAATTTTATTCAACTGAAAAGTAAGCTGTCTGAGACAAATTTTAAAATAAATTTAGTAGAAGAGACAATCAAAAGATATTCACCAAAATCTGATAAAATTTTAGCAAATGGAATTATTCATGCCTATGTATTTGAAGGTAAAGATGCTCTATTAAAAAAAAATGAAAAGTTAATAGAACAACAAAAAATTATTGAAGAAAAAAAAGCTGAAAAAGAAGCTTCATCAAAAAATTAATCTATAAAATTAAATAAGAGATAAATTTATTATATATAGGACTTACTACATCAAAATAAATTGATAATGAAGGGTATGCCATTTCAAGATGAGTTCTATAAGGTATTAGAAATATACTTAATAAAAATAACAGAACAAACAATAAATATATTAGTAATCTTCTAAACTGATAATTTGGTTTTTTAGCCTTTTCACGTTCATCTTCATCTTTTTGATCTTTTTTAACAAAAAACTTTTTTGCTTCAGAAATTCTATCTTTTTTTTTAAATAATTTTGAAAAAAAACTTTTATTTTTACCCCTATCTAAAACTAGATTGTTTAAATTTTGATCCATCTCTTCTTTTTCTGGTAATTCTGTAGTGTCGTTACCAAAAATTTTAAAATTACTAACTTCATCCTCATTGATTTCTTCTTGAGGTATGGACTTGTCATTAATTTCTTGATCATCTTTTTCTAATGGTGTTTGATATTTTTCTACTTCAGATTCAGTAGAATCTGTGTTTGATGAAAAACTCATATCTTGATCCAAGTTTTCATTTTCTTCTAAAGCTTTTTTAGGATGAAAAAACCATACCTCTGAACATGCTCCACATCGAACTTTAGATCCTTCAGGTGGTAACAATTCGTCCTTAAGTTCAAATTTTTTACTACAGGAGATGCATTCAATTATCATAATAGGTATTGTTTTAATGATATTAATATTATAAATAAGCATATATGTCTATTGAACAAAAGATTAATGGCGATGTTGGAACTTTAATATTAGGTGAAGAAATCGATCTAGACACCTCTCCTACAGTAAGAGAAAATATAAGAGACTTATTAACTTCAACAAAGATTGTTGAGGTAAACTTAGCAAATGTTAGCTATATAGACTCATCAGGGATTGCATCTTTAATCGAAGGAATGCAAGTAGCAAAAGAACAAACTGGTAAAGAATTTCATTTAGTAGAAGTCAGCAATGAAGTTATGAAAGTTATAGAGCTTGCTCATTTAGACAAAATTTTTAGTATTAAAAGTAAAACTGGCACAGAGGCATCGAGCAGTTCAGCAACACCTGAAGTTAGCGAAACAGAAGCTCCAGCTGCAAGTGAGAATGTTGATCTTGACTTGAAAGAAAGTCAAACAACAGAAACTCCACAAGAAGAAACTTCACCAAGAGTTGGTCGTGATGATGGTGAAGATGATGATAAAATAAAATTCAAAAGATAAGTGTTACAAGCTTTCCTATTCGTATTAGGGATAATATTTGGTAGCTTTTTTAACGTCTGTATTTATAGATTACCTAAAGATATTGGGTTAAACAAAAATTCATCTTGCACCTCATGTAAAAAAAAAATTAACTATTATCACAACATTCCAATTTTTTCTTACTTGCTTCTAAAAGGTAGATGTTCAAATTGTAAAAAGAAAATAAGTATTTTTTATCCAATAGTTGAGTTAATTACTGGTCTTACTTTTTTAATTTCATATAGGATTTATGGAATTAGTTATGAATTCATTTTTTTTATAATTTTTTATTCATCCTTATTAATTATATTTTTTACAGATTTGAATGAGTTTTTAATTCTAGATAAGGTTAGTTTACCCATCGGATATTTGGGGCTAATTATTTCATCCATCGAATTAAATCCTTTTAAAATCACTTTTATAGAAAGTTTAATTGGAGCAATAGTTGGTTATCTATTAATTTATTTAATACGATTTGTTTATTTAAAAGTTAGAAAAATTGAAGGAATGGGGCTTGGTGATGCTAAATTATTTTTCTTAATTGGTGCTTGGTTTGGCTATCAATCAATTTTTTATATTTTATTTTTTTCATCTCTAATAGGTTCACTAATTGGAATTTTTATTATCTTAAAATTTAAAAAAAAAGCTCAGTATCAACTACCCTATGGATGTTTTATTGTTTTAACAGCATATACTTATCCTTTATTAGGCACTTATTTTTTCAATTTGATATAATTTTTTTAAAATATTAATATAAAGTAATTCTGATTCTTCAATAATGAATAATTTAATAAATAAAGAAATCGATAAAATCTATAATTTGGTACACCAAAAACAATTTAATTTTGCCAAAAAAACTGCCCATCTAATTTTAAAAAGAGATCCTAATAATTCAAAAATTTTTGATTTAATTGGTGATATTCACAATGCCCAAAATCAACAAATGCAATCCATCTGGTATTATTATTCATCCTTAGACCGTCAATTTAATAATAAGACCTTATATAAATTAGGAACAAACATTTATTATTTAGGTAAATATGACGAGGCTGAAAAAATTTTGAATTCAGTTATTGAAAATGACCCTACTTTTACTTCTGCCTATTTAACAATGGCGCAGATCCATGAAGAAAATGATAAAATTGAAGATGCTATTATGTATTATGAGGCAATAATTGAGATGGATCCAAAAGAATTAGTAGCTTATTTAAATTTAGCCTTACTTTATAAAAAAAATAAGAATTTTTCTGAGGCGGTAAAAGTTTATCAAAAAGCTAGCATCAGCATTCCTAATAATCACTATATTTTAAGTAATTTAGGAAATCTTTTTTACCTACAGCACAAATATGAAGATGCAATAGTATGTCATCAAAGAGCAATAAGAATTAAATCAGATTCTAATATTGTTTATTTTAATTATGCCAATACTTTAATTAATGCTCAACAATTTGATGATGCAATAAAAATGTATAATAAAAGTATTGAACTTAATTCTAATTTTACAAGAGCACACGTCAATCTTGGAACTTCACTATTAACAAAAGAAAAATTTGAAGAAGGTTTTCAAGAATATGAATATAGAATTCATGACGATCCTTTGCTATTAGATCTAATTAAAAATGGAAAACCAATTTGGAACGGTGAAGATATTGATGGAAAAACTATAGTTGTTAGTTGTGAAAGTGGTTTTGGTAATACAATTCAATTTTCAAGATATTTAGAAACTTTACAGCAATTAAATTGTAAAATTATTTTTAGATGTCCTGAACAAATACAGCATTTATTTGAAGAACTTGAGTTTATTCATCAAACAGTAAATATTGAAGAAAATATTGAAGACTATGATTTTTGGGTCCCTTTACAAAACTTGATTTATATTTTAACACCAGATTTAAAAAATTACTGCCCGGCACCAACACCAATCAAAGTTAATGATGCAAAAATTCAAGAATGGGAAACTTTAATTGGTGTTGATAATAAAGTTAAAATTGGTTTGCACTGGCAAGGAAGTAAACAAAACCCAAGAGATCAACAAAATTCATTAGAATTATTTCATTATAAAGACATCATAGAAAATGATAAAGCTTCGTTTATAAGTCTGCAAAAAGGTAATGCCCAAACGCAAATTGAAAAATATAATTTTTCAAAAAAAATAATAAATTATGATCCATTAATTGACACTGGTTCTAAAAAATTTATAGATACAGCGGCAATTATTAAATACTTAGATTTAGTAATAACAACAGATAATGCTATAGCTCATTTAGCAGGAAGTCTTGGAACTCAAACTTGGCTTTTATTACCTCATGTTTCAGATTGGAGATGGTTTGATTCAAATGAAGAAACTATTTGGTACGAAAATTTCAAAATTTATCGACAAGAAAAAGCTGGTGATTGGACTGATGTTGTAAATAAAGTAAAAATGGACTTAGATACACTAATAGATAATATACACGAAGTCAGAAATCCTAAGGCTTAATTCAATTTGATCCAAAAATCTTTATTGATAGATGATGAAATACTTTTTAATCTAGAGATTAATAATTTTGCCTTATCAAACAATACTTTATCTTCATTTAATAATTTTTTAACTTCCTTATTTTTTTTTATTAAAAATGCGTATAATTCAGCCTTGTCCTCTCTTTCATTAAATCTGGCATAACCGCTAATAAAACCTTTAACTGAATTATCTAAACTGTATTCTATTAAAACCGTATCTTTGGAGTAACTGCTTTTATTAATTTTGTTCCATTTGCTATCAACATTCCAACTAGTCAGTTGTGAATCTATTAAATGATACAATTCATGATGAAAGATATGTTTAACATAATCTAGCTGTTTTATATTATCCATAACAATGGGTGCTGATATATACATAACACCTAGTGACTGATCATGATGCCCCACTACAGCAGCAGCAACTTTACGATCACTAATCAGCAATTCCTCACATATCATTATAAATTTTAATCCTGATTTGTTTAAAAAATCGGATGGATAAATATTAATTTCGTTTTTATAAGTATTAATTATCATATCATAATTAGTGGTATTTTTTTTACATGTTGTGTCACTGATTTTAAAATTTTTTGAATTTTTTAAAAAAATAATTCCATTTTTTTTATCAACAACCTTTGAATTAATCTTTAATCCACTTATTAATAGTAGATTTTTTGTATAATCAAATTTAGCAAATCGATTATAATCTTTATTTTTCTTAAATGATTGAAATCTTACTTTGCACTTCAACTTTTTTTCTGTCTTACATTTATTTAAAGCAATTTTATCAATTTCACTTTGTTTGCCTACTCCAAAATTTATATACAAAGAACCATCTAAAGCTTCAACTACACTTCCTTTGTATCTTTTATCTTCAACCTGAAATGATTTTAATTTAGAAATATAACTCTCTAAATAGCTAGATCTACTTTTGTGCCAATTTTTCCATTCAGAAGCATAACTTATTTTGCAAAAGAATATTGCAAAAAATATCAACCAGACTTTCACTTAAACCTGCTTATAAAACTTCAAAATAAAAGAAGACTCAACATCTCTAAAGCTTTCGGCATAACAGTTAGAAACTATTTCTAATGGTTTTTGATTGGGTTTATCTGAATAAAATACTGATAAATCTTGATTTTCACTGGTTACTTTTTGCAGATCAAAATTTTCAAAAAATACAACCCATTCATCCATTTTCTCTTTACATTTTGAAACATCTGATAATTTTTTTTTGTCAAAGGCAATTATTGCATTCACATTGTTATCAATATTAGTATAAAAATAATAAGTATTAAAATGTTTTGATTTTTTTTTTGGATCAACAACGTAACATTTTTCTACGTTTGATAATGGTCTACAACTCTTAATTACCTTAACATTTTCATTATTAATTTTTTCCAAAAATGCTTGGCCAAAAATATGTGTTAATCTGTTTTTGGGTAAATCTATTGTAGTAGTTTTAGGTTCTAATGATTTCTCTATTAATGTTTCTATTGTTTTAGGGTCGATGAGTTCTTGGTCTAAATCTTTAGGTTCTATTTTTTTTTCAACTTCATTTATGATTTCACCTGGAATCTCATCACCGGACTCACCTGAATATAATATCTGAGGAATTATCAATAATAAAATCAAACATTTTAATAAGTTGTTTTTATTCATAATTTCTCTAGTGTATTCTGTATACATGATGGATAACGAAATTGTCAAAAATGTTGAGTTAATTAATAAACTACCAGGTTTAATAAAAGTAAAAAAAGAGGTTAAATCAATAGTAGATTTTTTATTAACTTCTAAAGAACGAGAAAAAGAAGGGTTAGGCAATTCAACCACAATAACAAATCATTTAATTTTTACAGGAAATCCTGGTACTGGAAAAACCACTGTTGCAAGAATAATTGCAAATATTTATCGTGATCTTGGTTTAATTAGCGATGGTAAGCTCATAGAGGTAACCAGAAGTGACTTGGTTGTTTCTGAGAAAGGTGAAACTGCTAAACGTTCTGCTGAAAAATACAATAATGCAATTGATAACGTTTTATTTATTGATGAAGCTTATACTTTAGTCAATAAAAATGATCCAAATGATAATGGTCAAGAAGCTATTGATGAACTTTTAAAATTTATGGAAGACTATAGACAAAGAATTATAGTAATCGTTGCAGGTTATGAAAAAGAGATGTCAACATTTATTGACTCAAATGCCGGACTTGCTTCAAGATTTAAAAAAAAAATTTTATTTGAAGACTATAATTTTTTAGACCTCTACCAAATTTTTTATAAATTTTCTAAAGATAATAATTATGCAGTTGCTAATGATGCAAATGAATGTCTAAGAAATGCATGTAAAAAAATTATAAAAGTAACTGGTGAAAAATATTCCAATGGAAGAGATATTAGAAGATTTTTTGAAAGCTGTATTGAAACTCAGGCTTCAAGATTAACTAAAATAGAAAATAAATCTAAAGCAGATTTAATGATGATTAAAAAAAAAGATATTGAAACTGCAATAAATAATTTTGTTTAAATTGTATTTTTCGATCTATAATAATTTACAACAAATCTTCTAGTAAATTCATAAATCAATATTATAAACGTTACAAAAGTTATCATAGATATATAATTTAAAATTTTTAGATATTCTAAATACAGTCTATCTATAATATTTCTCTCTTCTAGTTGGATTTCATGTAAACGATTAGCAATTAAATGAACTTCTGGTTCAGAGATTTTTGCACATTTATCAAGGATGCTGTACAATTGAAGTTTATTATAATATTTAACTAGTTCAGATAAGTTTTTTTCTATCGCATAACAGTTAGCAGCTAAATTATTATAAACATCATTTAGTGTTAACCTATTTTTTTGATCTTGAGATTTTAAACTGTTATAGACTTTTGATTATATTCAACTATATCGAGTATACTATGTTATTCTTTAATAAATTTATTAAATGACCAATTTCATATTAAAGACAGTCTTACTTTATCTTTTGTTAAATCTGCCAACAGTATCTTTTAGTGATGAAAGTACCAAGCCTAGCCTTGTTACAAAACAGTACAAAGATTGGACTTTAAGATGTGTAAAAATTAAAACAAAAGAGGACTGCGAAATTACTCAAACTCTTCAAGTAAATAATTCTAATTTACAATTCACAATCGCTTATACAAATTTTATTAATGAAGAGAATGAACTTAAGCAAATAATAAACATAATAACACCATTAGGTGTAAATCTGCAAAAAAGAATTTCTTTAAATTTTCATAAAGGAACTAAACTTAATCTACCCTATACAAAGTGTGAGGTGGTTGGATGCATAACATCAGTAACAAATAATAGTAAAGATCTAGTTGTTGTAAACGTATTTGAACAAATTAAAAAAGCAATGATAAACTCAATATTTTTTGAAATAACTGTTAATGGTTTTAATAGAAATCCAATTAAAGTAAAATCATCTCTTCAAGGTTTTGAAAATGCACTTAAAGAACTTAACAGCTCAAAAAACTAGATATAGGTAAAAATAAATTTTATGAAAAATATTAAAAAATATTTTGGTATTCTTTTATTATTTTTTTTAGTTCTAATAAAAATTCAAGATAGCGACTTTGTAAGGAAGATTGAAAATATTTCCTATGATGCTTACCAATCACTATTTATTGAAAAAAATAATTTTGAAGAAGTGGTTATTATAGATATTGATGAAAAAAGTATTGGTGAGATTGGTCAATTTCCTTGGAGAAGAGATGTATTTGCAGATTTAATTCAAAAATTAAATCAATATGGTGTGTCAGTAATCTCCTTTGATGTATTTTTTAGTGAAGAAGATAAACAAAACCCAAAAAAAATATTAGAAGAATTTAATATTAAAAATGACACTATCTTTGATAGTGATCAAAAATTTCTAGAAAGTATCCAATCATCAAAAGTTGTTCTTCCTGTTCTTGGTGATATTTCAATATATAATAAGGATAATTCATCAAAACCGAAAACAAACATTATTTCAAAGGGTGGTGATCCATCTAATTACATTTATAGCTTTAAAAATAAAATTACTTCTTTGGAAAAATTTAATAACGCTGCAAAAGGAGTGGGGACTATTTCTTATCTAGATAGTCCTGATGGTGTTTTAAGGTCTGTGCCCTTGTTTTTAAAAATTGGAAATGATATTTGGCCAGCTTTAAGCTTAGAAACTTTAAGAGTCCTTCATGGTCACAAAAATATTTTAATTAATTCTGACCAAACAGGCATTAACTTAATTAAAACTAGAAAATATCAAATCGAACCAGATCGAAATGCAATTGTTTATATTAACTATAAACAATTTAATAAGGAAAACTATATTTCTGCTTTTGATGTTTTAAATCAAAATATTAATGCAAACAAACTTAGGGATAAAATTGCAATTATTGGGAGTTCTGCCCAAGGAATATTTGACTTTGTAAAAATTCCAAATGGCAAAGTAATACCTGGTGTTGAAACTCATGCTCACTTAATTGAAAATATTATTAACAACGATTTTATTGTTAAAAATACTTACACAACAATTGCTGAAAACCTTTTATTAGTAATTTCTTTAATTATAGCATTAATTATTCCAAATAAAATTTTACCAAAATTTAGTATTGTATTTTTTGCTGGTTTAATTTTTATCTTATTATCTTCAAGCGTCATTGTTTATCAATTTAATTATTTTGTAGATGTTTTTTACATAATTTTAAGTTCTTCATTATTATTTTTAACCACTCTTTATTTTAGATATTTAAGAGAGAATGAAATAGCCCTTGATAATGAAAAAAAACAAATTATTTTAAAGCAAGAAAGAGAAATAGCAGGTGAAGTACAAAAGAAACTTTTTCCAGAAGTTTTTGAAGATAGCAAATTAATTTATGCAAAGAATATACCTGCAAGAGACGTCTCAGGTGATTATTATGACTATATAAGAGTTAATGATAATGAAATATATTTCACCCTTGCAGATGTTTCTGGCAAAGGAATTAAAGCTGGTATTTTAATGGCTAATGCTTCTTCAGTTTTTAGATCATTAGCAAAACTAGAAAAACCTTTATCTACTATCGCTCGTTATGTTAACAATCAAGTATCAGACTCTTCTTATCAAGGTATGTTTATAACAGCTGTGATTGGTAAAATTAATATCCAAAAAAAAGAAATTGAATATATCAATCATGGGCATGAGCCAATAATGATTTTTGATAAAGATTATAATTTTGAATATATTAAATCTAGCTTACCTCCTTTGGGAATAATGAAATTTAATGATGACTCCTTTTTCAAAACTAGTATTAAAAATATTAAAGATAAAACTTTATTAATTTATACTGATGGTGTAACTGAAGGTTATTTAAAAAATGATGAAGAACTTGGTGCTAAAGGTTTTGAAAATTTAATTAAAGATAATAAATTTGATAATTCTAAAGATATAATTGATAAAGTTTGTGAAATTCTAGATAATCGATCTAAACTAAGAGACGATATAACCTGTTTAGGTATAAATATTTAAATAATTTATCTATTACTCCAAGAAATAGGTGTAACCGTTACCTTGTTTTTGCTTCCAATTGTTTTTACAATTCCAGTTGTTTGATTTAGACTTGAGACTCCATAGACTAATGTAATTTTAATTCTTCTATTGCCTGGTGTAAAATTACTTAAATTTATATTTTTATAGTAAACTTTAGCAAGCTCTCTTCTCCAATCATCCATTGTAATCAATTCTGTGCTAGGTGGTGTTATTGTTAATGGATTTGTTTGTGAAGAATAATTCATAGTTTTGGTCCATCCTGCTGACAATGCCCCATCACCAGTGGTTGGTACTTCCAATGTATCTTCACCACTTATAAAAATACTATTCATGCTACTGTCTGTATAAAAAGATATTTCTGCTCTTAAAGGCCCTGCTAAAACATTTATATCATTAACTTCCTCTATATCTGTATCTGTAAAATCACCTACACTTCCACCATATCTAACTATATAAGCCTCAATATCAGAGCTAGATGCACTTGATCTAGTTTTAATTCCTGGGATAGCTGATTGTGTGTATGTCAAATAATCATTATTATTAGCTGCTGGATGATTACTTGCCCAAATAGTAGTTTCGAATGGTCCAACCCTTACACTAGGTTCCGAGGATCTAACATTGGACTCATTACATGCAGATACTGAATCAATATCTGCTGAAGAATTTATCCTTAATCTCCAAAACTCTTTATCCTTCCAAGGACCAGAAGAATATCTCCAAAAACCTGATCTATAAATTCCACCTTGGCATTCATCTGTTCCATTAACCCATGCTTCTTTATTAGTTGTTATGCCTAAAGTACTTATAGCAGTTAAGTCTGATGTAGTTGTTACATTTGCAAGGTAACCTTGTAATCCACATAAATTAGAATAACTAGCTTGAAAATCTGCTTGTTGATAAGAATGATCAGAACTAGTATCTACTTTTTTATAATAATGATCAGAACCTGTTGGTTTTATTACATCTCCTATTGTAATTGAAATTTGTCTTACCCCTTGTGTAGCACCTGTGTGTTCAAAAGTGATCCCTTTGATTGTGTCTAAATAATTTTTACAAGATCCTTCTCCAGTGAAAGTAATTGCATTTGTATCATCACCAGTCACTGTTAAACCAAGATCACTAATATCACTTGGAGCTGTTAATGTATCTCCTACTTGAGCGCCACTTGAAATAGTAATTGTTGCTTTAGTAACTCTACGATCAAATAAATTAATAATTCTTTTTGCAGCTATTCTTGTTATTGGATCACCTACACTTTCAAAACCTCCATATTCTAAGATTAAACCTCTAATAGAGTAGTTAAAATTATCACTATAACTTGCATTCCAGTTATGTAAATCATTCCAAGTTAATTGTGCACTATTTGAAAAGTGAGTCCCAAGTAAATGTATACCATGTTCGGTTCCTGCCACATTATTTGGTTCACCTGTTCCATTCCATTTCCTAAAAGGCATTCCGTTTACAAAAACTTCTCCTATTTGTTGACCCGATGGATTTACCCTAGTCCAAACTCCACTATTAGCTGATGGTGAATCGGTTGCAGTTCTAGTAGGTGCAAAAGCAAGACCTCTTCCATCCCAGAGCATAGATTCTGGTCCAGTCATCCATCTCCACACAGGACATTCAGTACTAGTCACTGAGTCGTCAACATTGCTAAGGCTAGCATTGAAAAATAGCTTAGTCCTATTTCCATCAATTGCCTGACTATTTGATAAAGCAATTTTTGGATCTTTATAAAAAAGTTCTAAACCTGATTGTGTTTGAGTGTTATTTGCAGTAGTTGTCGACTGTAATCTATAAAATTCATTCTGAATCCCTTCTAACTCCCATAAATTTGCTGTGCTTGCAGTATAATCTGAAAATCCTGTACTGTTAATATTTTTTCTAGTATCTAAATCTACAAGACTAAATGTACTGTTAGAAATAACTCTAACTCTATAAAAACCAGTACCTAGTTGTGTCATTCCATCAACATTTAGTTGATTGATTATATCGATATCAGCTATCTTTATTATATCATCATGTGTTAATCCGTGATTTGAAGATGTTGTAATAACAGCAGGATTGGCTTTCGAAATTGATAAAATTGTTTTTGGCGAGATAGTTCCTGAATACTTTTCAACAATATTTCTTACATAGTTTGTCGTAGATGTGCTTGGTGGATCATTAAAAGTATATGTCTCTCCTTCTCTATACATTTGCATATCTTCAAAATCTCTTAATGCATTAAAATCTAAAGTTGCTTGAGCCGTATTATCTCGCTGCCTAAAGCCACCACATTTATTTAAATTAGTTTCAGAGTTTTGATTAGCAGATCCTGTTAGTCCTCCCATCCAACCATTTCCAACAGCTTTTTCAGTAATAATATTACTTTCTATTTCACTGGTGACAGTTGCTAAATACCCACTTTTTCCAAAATATTCTAATTGTCTAGAAAGTGAGAAAGCTTCATTCATTCTTCTATTTTTATCATTGTATAAATTTTGACTAGCATTAGGTGTTCCTGGAGCTCTTGCAGGAAATTTATAAAATTCATAAAAATGGTTATACCCATCTCGATGCTTATTAACATGTAGAGGTCCCAAGGAAAAAATAATCACTCTTTCACCTAACGAAGCTTCGTTAACACTTTCGTCCTCAATTTCATAATCATCAGGATCATCAAGAGTTTCCGCTACATCATCAGAAGCTACTATTGATGACTCATTATAAGGGTTTGTATCAACCGTAGGATCAATTGCTAAAGTATTAAAATATTTTATAGATTCAAAAGCTTGTTGCCAAAAAATCAAACCACCACATGGTGCATCACTTTCATTGCCACTATAAAACTGCCAAACACTAGGATTATAAATTGTTGGCGTTTGACTAATTGCCAAACTTGGTCCACCTAGAATAGTGCTGCCAGAAATATTTTTCCAAACTCTATTATTAAACCAAGTAAAAGAATCATTAACATAATTTGTGTTTGGATTCCAGTCAGTAGGCTTTTCACTATGAAAAAGTGTTAGTACTCCATTGGCTACATCCCATCCTGGATAATCATCAGTTAAATCTGTGTCAAAAGGTGTACCAGCTCCTAAAACATTTGGAGATCCATCGAGAATTTCATCATCTGTATTAAAATATTTTAAATAATCCTCTTCGGATACATACTTATCTTTTTCTATTGTGGCTCTTGCAACACAAATTTTTGTATCCTCACTTAAGTCTTTAAGATCGTCTGTATCACCATCTCCATTATCATCATGGTCTAATCTAAAAGAGTCAAATCCACCATATTCAACAACATAGCCTGTAATACAGTCTAGACCACTACCACTACAATTAGGTATTCTATGCAGATCATTCCATCCTCCATTAGTTCGTCCACTTCTATTTATTTCCATGTCCGAATAATCTTCACCTCCATTTCCTCCATTAGGTTCACCACTTTGCCATGAAGTAAAACTCAATGCAGACCCCATATCTGGACCTGACTCAGACCTCATTGTACCTCTATTTCTCCAGTCTGAATTTGCTAACCATAAATAATGCTGATCACTTGAACCGTCTAATCTTGATCCATAATAATTTGCTCTATTTTCACCTGCAGCAACATGAAAAGGAATTACATCCGTGCATCCTGAAGCGATACTGTTATCACACATAACCGCATCTTTTATAAATTCATTTTCAGCAGCAGTTTCTATTGAAACTAAATATCCTCTCATACCTCCACATGTTGATTGCTCTGCTCTTCTTTTTGCTTCCCACCAATCAATTGAATCTCTATTGTAACCTAAATCACTTGTTATATTTGGTGCTGTTGAAAAATATTTATAATAATGCCCATAACTTGCATCTCCAGAAGTTGATTTAAATTGCACACCATCACAACCACTTCCCAAAATTTCACTCCATTCTTCTTCGTTAAATTCATCTCCTGATGCTGTGCCTGCGTCTTTTTCCAACATCCATAACTTACCATCTAATTCAACACAGGCTCCTTCGTTATAGGCAGTAGATTCACTATATTCGATAAATGTTGTGGAATTATTGCATTGCTCCATTGATCTTTTAAAAGCAAAAAAATCCGTGTTGGTAATACTTGTTTCTTGGATAGTGATATCATCTTCCACTTCTAAATTTCCAACTAAATTCTCCAGAGAAACTATTAGTGGTGTTCCTTCCTGACCTGACACTCCATTTAAATCTTGAGGTGTAAGAACAACATTTCCATCACCAACATCTCCTTTTTGAACAGGTGCAGATACCACAAGCTTTAAAGGTATAATTTGACCTTGAGGACCATTACCACAAGAAAGAATTTTATAATAAACTGAGTCTTCTCCTGGTGGAACATTTATACTAGGAACACTATCATCAGTTGATGTTACAGGATAATATTTTATTTCTGTTTGCCATAACGTACCTACAGTGCCTAATCCATAAATTGTAGCATCATTTAAATCATCAGAGTTTCTTGATGTGTTATAATCTTTTGCAATACTTCCTGTTCCTTCATTAAATTTATAATAAGAAACAAGTCCAGGTTCTGATCCCGTTAGTCTTTTTCTTCTATTATTTGCAATATTTTCTGCTGATCTGGCTTCATTCCAAATTCTCATTTCAGAAATGTTTCCTAACCATGGTGTACTTTGAATTTTAACATCACCTGTTAAATAATTATTAGGAGAAAATCCATGCAGGCCTTCACCAATTGCTAAAGGCCAGAAATCACCCTCTGGTAAAATTTCTGGTGGGTTTATATAGTTAGATTTTTGTCTTGCACCAATATTTGCATTAAAAGTGCCACTTAAAACTCCATTTTGATAAATCTTTACATTATCACTATCAACTGCTTCAGGATCTCCACCCTCCCAAACCCAAGCTATGTGAACCCATTCATCTTTTACGGGATCTCCTACATCTGATTGATCATCTAATACAACCTCACCTAATCTAGGTGACCATTCATCATTTTTAACTTTAAAAACCAGATCCCACTCACGTCCCCACTCAAAAAGGTGCATATTATATGTTGAAGTTGGCTGTGTATTCTTGATCCACATTTCAATAGTGAATTGCTCAGTTGGAAAATCTTTAAAGTTTTCAACTAATGCAAATGACCTATCAATATAGGTGGTGTCTCGGCCTTGATTATTTTTAGAACCTTGCTCTGAAAAATAAATTGATCTAACCACATCTGCGTGTCTTTGAATAAAAACTTCATAAGAAACGTCTTCAAATTTAACATAATCGGAACCAAGATTTTCTTGAATTCTTTTTGCAAAATACACATCTTCACTTTGATTATTAAACCCATGTCTATTTAAACATGCATTATCTGAATCCTCGATATGGAAACTATTTTGAATATCAGTAAGACTAAAAGTATTTGAATTAAGCTGATTTGCAATCCACCTTTGACCTTCTTGCAATCCAGTTTCAGATGCTAGTGTTACTTGTTGCATTACTGAATTTCGAGATACAGATTTCAAATCATTGTCATAATAAAAGTACATCGCACTAGTCATGATTGATAGTGCTGCTGTTACTGCAATAACAAAAACTAAAACAAAACCTTTTTCATTTTTTTTCATTATCCCTCACTCCAAATGTGTTCTCTTAAAATAAAGTCATGAGT
>Ga0209384_1000188_pt1 | contig 43159 bp, 46 predicted proteins | sample CoawatmetaG05DNA_FD_187511 | JGI IMG/M metagenome (GOLD analysis project Ga0209384, IMG submission 187511) | Marine microbial communities from the West Antarctic Peninsula - Coastal water metaG058-DNA (SPAdes) (version 2) | ecosystem: Environmental > Aquatic > Marine > Coastal ... | reverse complement strand
CTCATCAGGCTTCACACCTAGTGAGTTATACCACTGCATACGGATTGCAATTGAAAGACGAGGAAGCCAAGACAACGTCTGCTTTTTGGCATTGGCCTAGCCTTCTTCATCTTTTAATGACAACACCATTTTGTATTATTCTGCATGGATGCGGTCACAAACTACGGGGCATGGACGTCCCGTCAAAAAAGCAGTGTTTGCCAACATGGAAGTGGGCGCAAAGTGCGGGGCAAGGACGCCCCGCCACCTTAGCGCCATCCAGCACACTACCAACGCCTTAACAGAACCAATAGAAAAATCGATAGTCAATTTATTAGTATTAGCCCCAGAACCAGAGGTTTCGGCACGCTGAAACAACCCACAGTCAGTCAACACGCTGGCATTAGGTTTATACACTAGCTCATGACATGAGCCAGTCACTCCATTAACAGCACCGTGATGAATAATTGTCATCGGCTACATTTTCTGCTCTAGCAGCCACGCTTCAACTTGCTCAACATAGGACACCTTGTAAGTAAACTTAACACTATCATGAGATGCAACAAGGTTCACAAAAATACTAAACCCGGCTATTAACACCAGATAACGCCAAAAATTACTTGAATTTAATCGGTTGTGAGTTAAATAAAGCAGCAATATACAAGAGCACCCACTGCTCATTATTTACCTTTTTATGTTGATCGCTACAAGGACCATCAACCTCTGCTGTGCCCATGCGCAAGCAAAGCGACTAAGAAGCCCACCAATCCAGATGCCTTTTACCTGCTTAAATAAATACCAATTAGCCTTAAATGAAAAGTACAAAGTAAATATGCCCGCCCCATAAAGCACACCACGATAGCTATACTGCACTGCAAGCCGCAGCATCTCACTTGACGTAATCCAATCAAATGTAGCGCCATTAATAAGCTTCTCTGTAAACAAAAAGGAGCTGTACCTCAGCCAGTAAATCAGTGCTTTAAGCACAGGGTACACATGCACTAAACCCCAACCAATATACCGCTGTTTAGAAAACTCCTCTGGACGAGTCGCTTCAGAACTAGCTGACAGAACATCCAACACATAGGGGACAAGGCTCGCAGCCAAAACTACAACTCCAGCCGCCACTCCCCAATAATTAATTTTAATGACTCCACGTACAAATAAGTAACCAGAAACAACTACCAACAAAGGCCATGAGTAATGTAATTGCATTACTAAACCAATACTCACAATGTGCCAAAAGGTTAGCCAAAAGCTAGATTTGTCTCGCAGATGAAAAGCAGTGTAAAAGTGTAACGCTGAACAAAAGAATAAATAGGCAGGGTTATAAAGCATGTGCTGGTACAAAAACCATGGGCTCAGCCAAAATAGCACCAAAAATAACAACCGTGCTGGCTGGTCAAACACCTGCTTAACCACCTTATCAAATAACACCAAAGCAGCCATATTACACACAATAATCACCAACATAGGTGACCAAGGCGAATCCCATAACACCAGCGGTACGCCAACCACTATTGTAGACAAAGACCCAGGCACATTACCAACCACACTGGTAGCATTACCGTAGTTAAGCCAACTACCTTGGTACGCCGCCAAATTGCCCCGATAAAGGGTTTGTAGCTGATCACCATTAAGCGCTTGATTACTCGTATATAGAAGTGCCAGCAACAGGCCTATTGCAAACAGACCAATATACACGTGAGAAAACTTCAGATTCAAAACCTATTTCCTTTTAATATAATTACAGCCAACTAAACCCCGTAAAACCGCCGTATCACCTTACCCATACTATCTAATGTCCGCTCAAGAACAATACTATCAACGCCCTCAATGGCCAATAACTTTATTTTAAGCGCATTAAGCCGCAATTGCCTATGGATAGCAGCTTGTTCTTCAGATAATTCACCAAAGCTAACCATGGTATTAATAGCTTCTAATTCCTCAGCTAAACCTTGTGTATCGGCACTTACCCTCTCATGACTAAATAAGCTGTTAGAAGATGCCTGGACAAGAAACTCGGCCAATAACAACGAACCTAAATCATCGTTAATTTTATTCATTCAAACCTCGTTGAACCGTTTACCCTGCTTACCTCCCATACTTTTTTGCCAATTCAAGCTTCAAAATAGCACTAAAGCTCGCATCAAAAGACACCCATAACTCATTAACCTGGACCGGGGTAAAACAACCTAACCGGTGCAACTGTGCCAAATTTGCGTAGCTGGAAGACAACAACTCCAACTGAGAAACCGTTAAACTATTATCGGCCATGGCCCTAGCCCTCACTAACAGGCCACTCACAGAAACTTTGGAATTTTGATAGAAGGGTAAATGATGGGAATAGCCACAACCAAGCTCATCAGTAGCCTTGGTGGACTCGGCAAAAAACTCAGCCGTTTGTTTGTGGAGTTTAGTAATGGCTTTGTCTGCACTGCTGTCGTAAGGACTGACGGCGACCAAAGAGCAGCCACTCAAGGATAAAAGACTAGCCAACGCCAACCCATTTTTCGTTATCGATGAGCAATTCATAAACTAAAACACCTCAGCCTTTACGTATAACTATAGACTAAATTTCTGAGATGTTAAGCCTGACTGGCAGGAAACTCTACCTTGGCCCGATCATGAGATAATTTACCAGCGATCATTACCATCATTACCGTATAGAATACCCCTGCATTGTTGATATCCCACATCACCTCTACTAGCCCAAAATCCATAAAGCCTATAGCCATTAATATACCAGTAGTAGCCAGCGCTTTATTTTGTTCAAAGTGAGAGCGGCAGTACCAAATAAAGCTTCCATAAATTGAAAAAACCATGAAAGGACCAAAAATACCTGATTCAACCAGACTATTAAATAGCTGGCTATGAGGGTGAGACAGGCCAGGCAAATAGTTCGGGATAAGTCCCATATTAATAAGTGTTAGTTTTTCTGCATAAAAGGTTCCAGGGCCTGTACCAAACAACGGGTTTTCGAGAAATATTAATGTTGCTGAATGCCATAAGGCTAACCGAACGCCAGCGGAGCCATCTGCCACTTTGCCATTAACAAAATATTCGTAGATAGCGGGCACCACAACGCTGGCTCTGTCTTGTATAAACGGAACAAAAAACCAAATCAAGGCAGCCAAAATAAAAAAAGCACTCAGCATAGCAAAGCGCTTCGCGTATGTTGGCCGCTCCAACAGATCTACTGCAACCCAGCATAATACAGGCATAGACATCCACCCACCCTTAGTACCCGAGGCCAAAGAGCCAACAATACCAAAAACCAGGGCTAACAAGGCCACTGAAGCCCACCGCTTTTGGTTACGCCACAATGGTTGAAACAGCGCAAATGACATAATACCTAAAATCAAACTAACATTCCCAAAGGCTGCTATCAGGCTAGAAGTGCCGCCATCAGCTCTGTCCAGGCCCAATATTTGTTTCTGATATAAACCATACCCACCTGCAGCTACTGCTCCCAAAAATACTCCCCAGCGGATCGCCCTTTCAGAAAAGCCGTAACACCTTATCATTAAGAAGATGGGAAGAACTAATAAAAATCGGCTAGGCTCTTGAAATTCAACCCAGATCCAACCTGTACGAAACCAAAAATCCAGCGCAGTAAATACTGGGTAAACAACCCATGTGGCCATCATGATTTTTTCAACTTTAGAAAGAGAGTGCACCTGCGTCCGTATCAGCGATGAAAACAAACCCATAAATACTAAGGAAATTGCAGAGTAATACAGTGCTAAAGGGTAATTAACGCTACTGGCTGGCACCAAAAATGCAAAAAAAGAAATTACCCCTGACACAAAAAGTGTGTATGGTTTTCTAGCGTTTGAGTAAACTACTATCTCAGTCATTTAACTTCCTTGTGTATATCAAGAGTCCACTATTCGTGATTTTAAATGGCTCACAGTTAATATCCATAGCTACAACATCACCTTCACTTGGCGGATCTTGAGGTCGTCAACCCATTTCTAACAAAGCTATAGCTGCCAAACTATGCTCACGTCCTAGTTCGTAGACACTAGGCCCAGTTTAATACGGCAACTTTTCCGACGTCAATCGCTCCTCTTAAAATAAAACCAAGCAGACACTAATTTTAAGTTTAACCGAAACCAAGAACGTCTAAGCTCTCTCTGTACTTTAAAGCCAAAAGAAAGGCCCGCACTGCCACCTATATTAGTGCCACCGACTACGTGGCCTATTTCATTAATTTGATTAGGAACTGTCACCAGCACCTTAACACCATGTTGCCACCAATGCTGATAGGCTACGTCTACAGGCATACCAAATTTTTCAAATGCGTCGAGTAAGGCTTGAGCAGCGCTCCGGTTGACTATCTGCGCTTGAGTGCCCAAAGGCACTAATCTAGGCCTAACTATTGTAGTGCGTTCAGACCGATCCACCAATTCACCTGAAACACCACGCCGCTTGAACAACTTCAGCATCACTGGAGCATGGCCATTCAACACCACATGCCATTGATCGATGAATTGGACTGGATCGTTCAAAAATTCAACATCATCTTCCAAAATAACAGCGTACTTTTTATTGCTGTCTGTTAAAAAGGCTATTAAAGCCTTTCTGTGGGACAAAAAACAACCAATTTCGGCAGGTTTTAAACCAATAAAAAAGTCTTTTTTATTCAAAAGCTTACAGTAGTGCTTAGATAATAAGACACTGTCGTACTGTGCAGCATCAACCGCCGCAATTCTTTCAGCAAACAACCCGAGGGTTTGTAAATGTGTGTTAATTCGTTGCCACCGCTTTTGTGAGCGGTCCAGATTAATAACGTAAAACTCAAAATCTTCCAGTGAGGAATTATTACTGGTGCTATTGTTAGTAAGGGTACTCATTATTTTTTAATTTCATGCCATGTATGAGGAATAAGGTCATGCGCAACAATAGTATGGTCATCAAACCAAGGCGTTGGCGCAACGACAATTTTATCACAATTTTTATTCAGCCATGCACCCCACCAGCTAAAAGTGCTGTTAGCGATTATTTGATGTTTACATAGGCTCATTAGAAGTAAATCTTCTTGAGGGGCTATCTCTTTGCAGGATACAAAGACACAGCGGTTTCCAATCGATAAATGTTCCTTGACCCATGCAGGGTCATCTGAAAACACAAAGAAAGTTGCACTTTCAACCTGCGCCAAAATACGATGAATAGCTGCTTGATAATAATCAACGGAACACAAACCATACCGTTCCATGGTTTTCTGATCTTTTAAGTAATCCCCACGCCTTACATGCACAGCCACACTCTGGCAACTATCAATTGTGGCCGCAACCGCAGCAGCAGCAGGAGAAAACGGAGTATTTAACACCAAATCTGAACGAATTTGTTGGGGATTGGTTATGTAACGCTCGCTCTGCCAAAAACCACACAGCATAGAACCAGAAGACGCGCCCTTAACTTCTTGATCAAAGTTAAACCTAGTTTCCCAATATGTACCAAACACTGGTCTAGCGTACCTTTTCAACAATCGAGCTATACGCAACTTAATTTCTGAAAACTTTCGCCTTTCAGTAACACTCAGTCCACGACCCCGCACAAAAAAATAATCTATCGCAAGCCCAGTATGCAGCGCTTTACGTTCCACATAGCGCCTATCTAACACCAGTTCTACTCCTAGTTCATCAGCCCTTGATCGTGCAGCAGCGTATTGAAACAGTTGATTCCCCAGGCCACCCATCAGGCGGACATAAAGGGCATTACCTGATTTCTCTTTGGTCATAATTCACGACAATTAAGTGTTTTTATACTATTGTAAGTGTAGAATATTTAACACAAGTATTCGATGAATTTATTCGATAAATAAACATAAAATAATACAACGGAGTTTTGTATGCAAACTATCCTAGTGACGGGCGGCGCAGGCTACATAGGCAGCCACACTGTGGTTGAACTATTAAAAAACGGCTACAAAGTGGTTATTTTAGATAACCTTTGCAACAGTTCTCCAAAAGTAATTAATCGTATTCTAAAGATTGTCCAACCTAATGAACAGCTAACCTTCATCGAGGGCGACATCAGAGATACCAACAAGCTCGACCAATTATTTGCAGACCATAATTTTGATAGTGTCATTCATTTCGCTGGTCTAAAGGCCGTGCGCGAAAGTATCTCAAAGCCACTAGAGTATTATACCAATAACGTTTATGGCACACTGTGCCTCTGCGAAGCAATGAACACGGCTAACGTTAAAACACTAGTATTCAGTTCTTCAGCTACGGTATATGGAGAAGATGCACCTGTACCCTATGAAGAATCTATGCCGATAGGGAAAACAACCAATCCTTATGGCACATCAAAAGCCATGATAGAAAAGATACTTACTGACCAATGCATTGCAGACTCACAATGGTCTGTAGCACAGCTACGCTACTTTAACCCTATAGGGGCCCACAAAAGTGGGCTGATTGGAGAAGATCCAAAAGGCATGCCGAATAACCTTCTACCCTATATCAGCCAAGTGGCCATAGGGAAACGCAAGGAACTATCCGTTTTTGGAGGTGACTACCCTACACCGGACGGCACGGGCATTCGTGACTATATACACGTAGTGGATTTGGCCAAAGGCCATTTAAACGCGCTGAAAAAGATCCAGCCAATAGACGACAACGGACATAAACAAGGAACGGGGGAACACATTTGGAACCTGGGCACAGGCCAAGGCTATTCTGTGCTAGACGTAATTTCAGCGTTTGAGAAAGCCAGCGGCGTTAATATACCGTCCACAACCAAACCTCGCCGCGAAGGCGATCTTGCAGCATTTTGGGCTGATGCACATAAAGCCAAGCAAGAACTTAATTGGCAAGCACGATTAACACTAGAAAACATGGTGGTGGATTCTTGGCATTGGCAGCAAAATAATCCACAAGGGTATAATTAGCAAGGTAATTCGCCAGCCTTCTTTGGGGCAGAATTTCCCCAAAAGGTACAAGCTTGAAAGGCTATTCGCAGTATTATTTAGACGGTATTGCGTCAAAGCTCAATAATCGCCCAAGGAAAATGCTGAAAATATCACACTCCTGATGATATGTTAAATACAGAGGCCAGTTGTAAGTTTAATCATTAGTGCAAGGCCGTTTAATACAATTTTTTGACGCTCATTATTGTAGATTCAAAGGGTACCCCCCATTAATAAGTGAAGTTAAAAGTAGGGGTTTAAGCAGCCGCCAAATTCATCATTGGAGTAATGCCGTTTAACACCATATTTGGGGGTTCATTATTGTAAGTCCAAAGCCACTGAGTTGCATGATTTTGAACCTCTTCAATGCTATCAAACAGGTCTGACTTACGTCAAACGCTTGACAAGCTAAGCGTATGCTTACGGCCTTGTTGAATACAACTGCCAGAGCTATCTTTTTTTTACTGAGATGGTTTTACCACTTTTTACCATGGTTTCCTGAATAATTTTAGACTCTAATCGCTCCTCGGCATACATTTTTTAAGGCGCTGGTTTTCGTCTTCTAATTCTATCATCCTGGGTATTAATGACGCATCTATGGCGCCATGATTTGTTCGCCATTTGTAGAATGAAGCGGTGATCATTCCATGCTTTCCGCAAAGTTAAGAAATGAGCACGCCACTTTCAGCCTGCTTGACGAAAGACAGTATTTAACTATCAGAATAACGTGATTTTTCCATGTGGATTTCCTTCGCAAAGTTTACGAGAGAATTCTACTTTTGATCAAGGTTATTTATCGGGGGATTACCATTATATTCAAACCATATTTAAGGTTTTTTCGTTAAGTTATTGTCTTAAAAAGCGGGATTAGAGTCCCAAATTTATATTATATTTTCAATATCCTCCTCCTTTTAAAATGACTACAATACCTTTCCATATTATCCAAAGGTCGAGCCTCAAAAGCCCCCAAGACGACCGGGTTACGTACTCATTTATATATTCATATTCATATACAGAATTACCCATTTCTTTGGTTCCTTTGTTAATATGGCCTAATCCAAGTAAGCCTCCTTTGAGTAATGACCGCGCAACGTTTCCTTGTTCCTTATCACGTTCATAATGCAGCACCGAAAGAGGCCGAGGACCAACGATGCTCATATCACCAACAAAAACACTCCAAAATTGTGGTAATTCATCCAAATACCATTTCTTTGCAAAAGCCCCAACATAAGTCCTACTCTCTTTTGTCCACTCAGCAGAAAAAGCCATCCAATCGTGCCGAGCGGCACCTGCTGGATCGATATATTTAATTTTAATTAAACGAAGTTTCCATTTTTTTATTTTTCGACCGCCACTTACACCCCAGTAATAAAACAACATTGGCCCTTTGTTTTCTGGCAGTATAAGCCCCTCAATTACATAAGAAAATTTTAATAATATCAAAATGGGTACGCTAGATAGAAGCAAAAAACCACCGACAATTTTATCAAATAAAGCTTTCACTACACGGAGCTGAAGTTCATTTTTCATCTGGAAAATATGCTGGTATTTAACTTTGACCTCTTCTGTTGGAGCCGTATATGGAAAAGCTTCTACGGGCTCTTGTTGTTTGGCTATTTGTTTTTTAGTCGGACTTGTCATTTTTTTATCCAGACCAAGTACGCAGATCTCATCCAGTATTTAAAAATAGTTTTCTGTAAAAATAAATCAATTGTGTTGCACATTCTAAGTATGAAATTGTCTGGTTTAATACGTAACAAAGATGTAAGCATTGCAAAAGGAGTTGTAATTAAATTGACACAGAAATGTTCATGTCCGCCAAATACATTATCGGCATAATTTATTTGCTTCCTTGAGAGAGGTAATTCATCAATCGTTCTGGCTTTAGGAGTAAGCAACCTAAAAATATGCGCGCCTGGGTTATCCCTTAATGGTTCATTGAATAAAGCTTTACCTCCCGGCTTTAAGACTCTATTAATTTCATCAATAGCAACTTCAAAATCCAAATGATGCAATATTCCCCTCCCTATTACTAAATCAATTGATGAATCTTCAAAGTCCATTTTATGCGCATCCATCACGTAAAATTCGGCGATATCTGAATGATTTTCTTTCGCTACGTCGATCCCTTTTTCGGAGATGTCTATACCAATAATTTTTTTCGGGCCATGTAGATGTAACTCTGGAGCTAGCGCTCCAAAAAGACAACCATAGTCAAGAATTACAGAGTTTTTTGAATGTTTAGCAATCTGGTCACTAAAGAAAGCTTCACCCAGTAAAGTATTCGGACTGAGAAACACATGTTCAAACCGCACTTGAAGCGCATGGCTAAATTCGAAAATCCGGGACTCGTCATAAGCTAATTTTTCTCGATCTACTCTATTATTCACGTCTTAACTTCCTTAGTAATTTAATATATTGGTAAAAACATATTTTTAAAAATTAGCTCCACTCTTCCGGACACTCGACCTTCCAATCGTGAAAAGCTTCCTCTAAAGTATAAATATACTCATATCCGTTATCCACAAGATAGGTAGGAATAATATTGTTTGAACGAACTAACTTTTTAATGCGCACTGGGCTAAAAGGATGATTTAATCCAATTGGCTTTGCAAAAATTTCAATAATATAGGCGCACCATAAAATCGCATAATACGGTACACTCGGTACAAGATTTCTACAAGATGCAATTTTGCAAATCGCATCTACGTACTCTTCAACAGACGGACCAGGATTCATGGACATATTAAACAATGTTAACCCGCTCACCTTTGAACTACCAAGAACCCAAGTCATAGCATTACAAAGCTCTTTTACATAAATCCCAGCTTTCCGCGTTTTTTTATTTCCCATGTAAAAGAAATAATGATTTTTTACAGCCTTGATAAGCCTCGAAACATTCCCGCCCTCTCCCGGGCCAAACACAACCCCAGGACGAACGATAACTAACTGTCTTCTTTGATCCTTAGCTTGCCAAATCTGATGTATTTTTTCAGCCGCAAGCTTAGAGCTACCATATGCAGTAGTGGGAACAGGTAAAGAACTTTCATCCCTCTGTTCTTCGCTTACCCCATACGGCGCGATCGAGCTTGTGAAAATAATCTGCTGACAATTCATCCTCTCAGACCAACAACAAACATTTTCGGCACCGAGAAGGTTTGATTGATAATATTCATAATCTTCATGCCCTGGTTCACGGTGCACAGCCGAAAAGTTAGCGACCAATGTGATAACTTCTGCTGGAGTCCAATCGATAGTATTCCTCACATCACCAAAGACTGGAATTATTTCAGCATAACTAGATAACATCTTACGACGATAGTTAGAACTTTTATTTTCAATGGCCTCAATGTCATGGATGTAGACCTTTTTATAGCCTACCTTCTCGACAAGGTGTACTGCGAAAAAGGCACCTATAAAACCAGAACCACCAAAAATGACCGCACATTTATTATTGTCCATAAGAAATCTCTTAATCAAAAAAATATTATATTAGCCGTTTTCTACAAAATCAGTTACGATATTTCGAAGTTTTTCCTGAAAAACTGGAATGCTAAATAATTTTGCGTGAGCCTTTAGAGCAACTGGATCAAATTCGTATTCGTTAAAAGTTGCGACGCCATTAATAAGACTTTGAGCTGTCTGCGCGTCAAAAAAAATAGCTGTAGGGCTCTTGCCCATATCATTGTGACCAATCATGGTTTCTAGAACGCCTCCTTTACCGAGGGCGATAGAAGGAGTCCCATGCGCTGCAGCTTCAATCGGAACTAGGCCATACTCAAGTTCAGGCGTAAATACTACTGCAAGTGCCTCTGTGTATAACGTCGATAAAACACGATCACTCACACCACCTAAAAATACAACATTCTCATTAGCCATAGAGCTTAATTGATTTAACTCGGGCCCATTACCTACTATGACAAGTGGTAGTTCCAATTCATTAAAGGCATCTATGGCATACTCCAACATTTTCCATTTCTCGAGTCTACTCACAATTAGATAAAAATCTTTTTTTACTATATTATTATCAATCTTAGGCAATTCAATAGGCGCAAAAAGTATTTCAGACTCTCGATCATAACAACGAAGAATTGCACGTTTAGTAACTTCTGAGATAGCTAAAAACTTTGTAACCCTATCAGCTGCCTCTTTATCCCTCCGTTTAAAATAATTCGAAAAAAATGAGAACAGCTTTTCTTTTATACCAATATCATTTTGAAAATAACCACCAAAATTCCAAATTGCCCGAGTAGGGATATAACAATAGCAAATATGTGCCCCATTAAATCTTTGAATATATTTAGCGGTAGTCGCAGAAGATGAAATTATTAAGTCATACCCGCTAAAGTCCCATAACTGCATTGCATAGGTCGATAAAGGAAATAACATTTTGAAGAACTTGTGATTCCGGATAATTCTATTTAGCGGATGTACATTTATATGAAATTTCTTAAATTCAGGCAACGTAGTTTCAGCATTGTAGCAAAGTGAAAAAACATCTGCTTCAGGGAACTCTTGACACATGTACAAAAAAACTCTTTCAGAGCCGGCGCAAGTTAACAATTGATCTTGAAGTAAAGCTATCTTCATTCGGAAAAAATCTCCTTAGATTGGTGACCATATTTTTTTAGCAAAATCTCCAAACAAGTTTCATAAATCGAGATATTCGCACGACAACCTAGCATAGCATCCAATTTTGACACATCTGCCCTCCAGTCACTTCCTAACTGGTTGATAACATCTGTTTCAATGACGTGATTTTTATAATCAAGCCCAAATGTCATAAATAAGTCTTTCACCAAATTACGCGCGAATATTGTCTGTCCAGATGCTAAAACAAAATCTTCATGTAGTTTTGAATCACTCACTTTGATTGCAATCCCCATAAGTTCTCGCGCGTCACTCCAATCAGCACAAAAGTTTAGAGTGAAAACTTCGGCTTTATAAGAAGCATCTTCAATCACATTACTCAAACAGGCTACTATCTTTGGAATAAAATATTCAGGACCTCTCCGAGGCGACTCGTGATTGAAGGTCCACAGCGTGCTGCTACAAACGTTATGAGTAATTCGGTAATAACGAATGAGGTCACTTGCTGAGTTCTTGGTTATAGAGTAGATGCACGAGGATTCTCTCTTAGTATTTTCTGAAAAATGACCTGAGCTATCATTACCAAAAGCTTTTGAAGAGCTGAAATATACCAAATTTCCAGTTCCCACAAGCCTCAAATACTCTAAAACAGCATGAACCGACAAAGTATTTACAGCATGCGCCTCAAGCCATTTATCTTCATATTTAAATCCTGACGCACCGTGAATAGCAGCAGCATGGAAAATTGTACTAGGAGATGTTTCATTCAAGAACAATACAACCTCTTGCGTATCCGCTATATCTAACTGACGATAGCTAAAGAATTTCGATATTGGCAAGTATCTTGACGATGATTGACGACCAACCCCTATAACATTCCGATTTTGCGCAACGAGAGATTCGGCAATGTAGCTTCCATCTTGACCGTTGACGCCGAAAACAACACAAAGTTCATCACCCATAAAATCAGAACCACCTGTCTACACTTTAACTATTGTTAATTCGGGAAGAGGAAACACCAAGGTATGCCCTTTCATTGATGCATTAGACAAGAAAAAATCTCTAAAGTGCCAGGGTAGTATTAATAGATAGTCCGGCTTACATCCCAGAACCTCAGCTTCTGGAAGAATCGGGATTAGCGATCCAGGCGTAAACTTACCGAATTTATCTTCGTTTACATCCCCAATAGCTGTTAATAACGTTTCATCAATTCCATAATATTGGAGTAAAACATTTCCTTTTGTTGAAGCCCCTAAACCATAAACGCTTTTTCCCTCACTTTTAGCATCCTGCAAAAACCTCATTAAGTTCTTTCTTTCTTTCTCAACTCGCTCAAAAAACACTTTGAACACATCCATCCCATCTAATCCCATTGCTTTTTCTCTATCAAGCATATTAGAAATCAGGCGTTCATTTACCTTATGATTTGAGCCTTTTTTCGCAGCTACAATGGAGAAGCTGCCACCATTTATATCGTTTAACTCGACATCTATAACCTTTAAACCAGCTTTTTCAGCAATAAACATTATTTGTTTAAGCGCGTAAAACTCCAAATGCTCATGGCATATCGTGTCAAACGAATTTGTCTCAAGCATGGAAGGCAAATAACTCTGTTCAAAAACCCATATTCCATTATCATCCAAAACGCTTGCTATATCAGCAGCAAACCCAGCTGGATCCTCGAGGTCATAAAACATTGAGAAGGACGTTATTACCTTAGCTTTTTGACCAGGCAACTGTTCTTCAACCACTTTAGAGGAAAAGAAATCCGCAATTAATTGTATCGAATCTGGATAGAAATCTATGAATTTGCTACCAGTAGGATCAATGCCGACAAGCTTATAAATATTTTGAGGATAGGTTCGGAGGGCAGTGGCATCATTACTGCCAATGTCGATAATAAGATCTCCAGGACTTGGTGTGTTTTCATCCAAAATCCTTAATATCTTAGACTCTATGTGCTTAGTCATACTGGGGTTTAGTCCAGTCCTATAGCCATAATTATCGCCATACATTTCACTAATATCATAACTTTCACGAAGTTGGACTAAACCACATCCATCAACGCCGACGCACTTTACGAGACCGACGTTCCCGGTTGTAATTTGTGTTTGACAAGTTTCTGGGAAAACTCCAGTCAGCGCTTGATTTTTAAGTTCAAAAATCACACCTAACTCTTGAGAACCACACAAGCGGCACTTTTCAATTGTTTTGATCACTAACCATTTCCTCTGATTTAATTTTAATTAATTCTTTTAAACATTCGATCTTATTAAAGGCAACAAGGAACTGCAAATTTCATTTTCAAAATTTTCGAATGAATAATATTTTTGAACTTTATGCCAACTGATTTTGGCCATGTTCTCCAATCTAACTGCGTCCATTTTACAAAGACCAGACAAAGTCTGAGAATACATGCGTTCATCCGAACAGACATGCAAGCCGCATAACTGACCGATTGAATTTAAATATCCGGCAGAACTAACAATAGTTATACAAGACATAGCGCATGACTCTACGGCCACTAATCCAAATGACTCTGGAATTCGGGAAGGGACAATAACAACATTAATATTTTTCGCACATACCAAAGACCACACATCTGTACTATTTTTCACGATATCAACATTATGTTGATTAGCATTAAAATCCAAAGTTTCGCGGCCTATAAAACAGAACTCCAATAGAGGGAATTCTTCTGCTAACCTAAAAACAATATCCGCCCCTTTCAAAAAAGATATATCACCGATAAATCCAATTTTTAAAGGCCTATTAAATCTATTTTCAAATTTAATATCGGAGAGATTTTTTTTCAAACTATTTCTAATGGTAATTATTTTTTTATCATTAACAAAGTTTTTGACCCTAGAATGCACCAACTCAGAACAACAGATGACAGCTTGACACTTAGATGAACGACACGCTATAGCAATAAATTTTAGGATAGCGTTGCCGTGGAGAAGATGTAAATGCAGTATAAACTCTTTCCGTAGCAAAAATAAAATCGGAAGGGTAATGGGAAGCAACCTAATACTATTGATATAAATTAGGTCATACTTGAGAAGTGCGGAACAAATCTTGACGCAGTTGCTAATCCCATGCTTGAAGGCTCTGAATACATCTTTAAATGATTTCTCCGATGAAGTAAGTTCAAGACGCTCTATAGCATGGATATTGGCTATAGGAACATAGCTCTTACTTTCCGACGTTATCAAAGAACCGTGAGGGACTAAAAGTCCAAGCATGAATCCATTTTCAGACAGTATTTTGATAACACTCAAACCAATAACTTGACCACCCCCCAAATGTTCCTCATTGTCGACAAACAGCACAGATTTATTTTTCTCAGCATTATTCATCCTTGGCACCTCCACTAGTACTTTTTGGGTGATCTATTTTGATAGACAAACAGGGTTAAGCCAAGAACAATCCAAAAGCCAAGAAAGATATAACTATCCACGCCCATGCTAGCTATAGGTAACAACAACCAAAGAGTTATTAGGCTATTTATTCCCTTAAACTCTACCGAATTTCGGGCGTATCTACGCCGCATCTTTAACAACGCTGTAATGCTTCGAATAAAAACACATAGAGCGAGCCCTGTACCCACTGCCCCTGCTTCAGCTAAAAAACGTATTGGCAACGACAAGAAGGAACCACCAAAACCTTCGTTATCCACCCAATCTAAAGATGTATATGTTTCATAAAAAAAAGCAGGATAATATTCACTAATAAAACCACCGCCAAGACCAAAACCAACGCCAAAATAAGGGTGATCCATAAATAGATCGAAGCCGGCCAGATAACTGCCATAACGTTGAATATTTGAAATTTGGTTTGCATCCAAATTTAGCAAGGAAACAATTGTATTACCCAACAAAAAACCGAGCGGAATAAAGAATAACGCAATATAGACCGGCGTCTTTAAACTAAGTCCTCGGCTAATAACTACGTGTAGTAAAATAGAAGCCATCAGCATCACCGAGATAAGTCTCGAACCTGACATGACCCCTAAGCCAATAAGCAGGGCTGCCACCAGCATATTATGTTTTCTATCTATATGGATAAAATTCAGCCCAAGCAAAAAAACTAAAGGCAAGGCCAAATAGGACGGTTCAAAAGACAACGATCTCAAACTACTACCAGAAAAGTAATCGCCTATAGGTCTGTCATGGAACATTGGCTCTAATAGATTCAAAATAACATAGAAGCCTGCGTTATATTTAGCAAATAATTCAATCAAACCATAAGCAATCATTAACCACGATGCACTTAGCACTGCATTATTTACACAGCTAAACATCTTATCAATTCTGCAGCCTAGGGTTTGGAATGTCAGGCTCACTACCAAGAGAAAGCTCATGGTTATGAAGGCGCCAAAAAAAACACTACATGCAAGGCCTAGTCGACCATCATAGAGGTCATTTACAAACAAGTTATATACGAACGCGAAAAAAAAATAACCCCAGAGGACATATATAAAGGTGGTAATACTGGATTGTGAGAATTTATATATTGGAACCCTCCAAAACCAAATCAGTATCATAGGAAGAAATAGTATGTACGAAAAAATACTTGGACTTCTTAAAATACTAACTGTTGCAAAAAGAGGAAAATCATTGAAAGCCGAGATTAGGGCAATAGGAAACCAAATTAGTACAAATAATTTTAAGTTTATTCCCATAAAAACCAGACTTTCATTCGCAAACATCCAAAATATATGGCTTTAAGCAAGGCCTTACCTCCAATCAAAAAATTCATTCGACCCAGTACTTTAAGACTTAGTAACAACTGTTTATTCTGAATGTTATAAATACTTGCCAACGAAAGCCTTTCTAGCCTAACTCGTGACAACTGGTCTATATTATCTAACTGAAATAAAATAGCCTTAGTTATCAGATCACTATTATTTTTGACGAAATCACTTCCTATTTGACTACTATTAAGCCGGACCTTAGATTTATTTGATACTGACAAAGAGTCGGGGCTTTGGCGCAACGAGAACAAACATGAATCAACGTTACCAAACTTAGCACCTGAATTAAATAAGCGCACCCACAAATCATAATCTTCCGTAATATATGACTGAGAGTAATAGGTACCCTCACCACAAAGAGCGGCTTTACGTATCATCACTGACCCATGACAAAATGGCACCGTAACGCACAAGTCAAGAATTATTGACTCAGGTGTCAAAGACGCTTTCACTTGGTCAGTTAACTGTCCTCTTTCATCCAGAACGTTCCAGTGACAACCACAGATATCTAAGGATTTAAACCGCATATGAATAAGTTGCGTAGCTAAGCGTTCTGGATGACTGATATCATCTGAATCCATCCTCGCAATAAACTCACCGACACTCATATCTAGCCCTAGGTTGAGAGCCCCAGAAAGTCCGGATTTTTTTCCATACACTATTATTATTCGAGCATCATCTGCTGAGTATTTTTGAATAATTTTCAAAGAAGAATCCTCAGATTCATCATAAATTATAATCAACTCAAAATCAGAATGAGTTTGTTTTAAAATACTTTCGATGGCTTCACTCAAGTGATCTGCCGAATTAAAAACAGGCAATATTACTGAAATAATCGGTATTTTTTTAGTTATATTTTCGATATTTTTGTGAACTAACAATTAGCTCTACTCAACAGTCGGGCGAATAGTATCGCCACAAATACGTTTCATTATCAAATGGCCAAATGATAAATGAATGTCTTCACATATCTGCATATCCCAAGAAGGAACGTGAAATGAAGCATCGCAGAGGGGTTTTGCTTTGCCTCCATCATATCCTAAAACGCCTACGATAACGGCACCTATCGAACGAGCTGCCCTAATAGCAGCCATAATATTAGGCGAACTACCACTCCCCGATACTACTACCAATAAATCACCTTCATCCATGAGAGCTTCAATTTGTCCAGAAAAAACCGAATCGAAATCAAGATCATTTCCATAGGCGCTTATCAACCCAACATTATCAGTAAGGCATAGGCCTCTAAGCTTTTGACCTGTACTCAAATTATACATCTTATTCCAGTCTGTTATATAATGGCTGGCCGTCGACGCACTACCTCCGTTTCCACAAGTTATGATTTTCTTATTGTTTCTAATCGCATCTACTACCAAATCAGAACTCGCGCTAACTTGCTCCAAATCCAAATTACTGAAAACTTTATGGTGTTCTTCAATATAATTTTGCACTGTGAATTCGATATTTTCCATGATTTTCATCCTAGTATGTTTCTAATATTCGAGAGCCCGATAAATGCATATTAAAGTCGACTTCCCTTAAACGTGAGAATGCAAGCCGAAGCTTTCTCCTGACGGTTTCTGTTGGAGCATGAAATATCATAAAACCTCCGCCACCGGCTCCTAATAACTTACCACCGGTAGCACCGCAGGAAAGCGCTGTTTTATATAAGTCATCAACGTAATTATTAGCTATACCCTCAGAAATACTGCGTTTTAATTCCCAATTTTCGTGAAGTATAGCACCAAAATTTGATAGACCCTGCCCCTCGAGCTCTTGCTTTAGATCCCAAACCAAGTCGACCATTCTATGCATTGATGCAATTTTATCAGCAGACTTTAGTTCTCGCTGTTGGTGCCCCAAAATATCGTTAGCACTTCTAATACCACCGATGTAAAAGGTCATCGTCTCCTTATTTAACCTTTCTCGGGTTTCAGAAGAAATTAATACATTATCAACCTCGACCGTGTCATCTTGATTGAATTTGTATACCTTTAAGTCTCCAAATGCAGCAGCATACTGATCTTGCTTCCCAATCGGACTGCCACATAAATCAATTTCTAAACGACATGCAGCTTTTGCAAGCTCATCGGCACCAAGATCAGTTCCTCTATATGCCGACAGACCATTAATTAAACCAACAGAAAACGAGCTAGAAGAACCGAGACCAGTGCCCGAAGAAGGTATGTCTGCAACCGAAACAATCTCAATGTCATCCTCAAAATTCATTGATTGAAGAGCGTTCCTTACAATTGGATGCTCTAAATCACCGGCACTCATAACGTTCTCAGTCTTGGAGTAGCTCAGGCGAACTCCCGGTTCAAACCGCTTTTTAATTATGACGTAAATAAAAACATCTAGAGCGGTAGAGATTACAGCTCCACCGTGCACTCTATAAAATTCAGGCATATCACTGCCACCACCAACATAACTCATTCTAAGCGGTGTTTTACTTATAATCATATCAACGAACATCCATTTAAAAAATATTAACTAAACTTCTGGTCCATAAATAAGACATGTTTGACAGCACTCAACAAATTTGGCGAAACATAGTCAGGATCGACATTGTACTTCCCGTCCATACCTGCTTCACCAGTCTGAACCAGTACAGATTTCACACCGGCGTTCTTTGCCGTCTGCATATCAACGGTAGTGTCACCAATAAACCAAGAGCGCTGTAAATCGATATTCAAATCTTTTTGAGCCTGTTTCAACATCCCAATGCCAGGTTTTCGACAACCACATGGAACCTTGAGTGATACAACTTCGTTTTCGAAGCCTGTATCTGGGTGATGCGGACAAAAATATATTCGATCAATGAAAGAATTTTTAACGCCTAACAAGCACTCCAGTTTATTATGTATCTGACTTAGCCCTAGCAAGGAGCACTCTCCTCTTGCCACAACAGGCTGATTTGTTATCAATATACACCTATAACCAGCATCATTTATCAATTTTATCGCATCACAGACACCCTCCAAAAGCGATAGATTTTTGACATCGGAAATGTGGCCCGCACACTTATTAATCGTGCCATCTCTGTCTATAAATATAGCCGCCTGAGGTGTATTTAAATTGGAATACCTAATTTTACCAGAATTGAAATCACGAATTGCTCCGTCTAACCGTTCAGGTGTTCCGCAATCTTTTATATATTCCGGACTATTATATGCGCGCAATGGCAGTCCCTGTTCCGCCATCTGAGGGAATATATGCTTTCCAAAGTCACGAAAATTGAGTTTCTTTTTAACAAAAGAAGATAGACTCTCACGATCAATCATGTAGAGCGCAGCATTGACTAAATTCTTATAGTAGCTCCCAGGCTCATGAGGGTAAGGATGAAAATTCACTACCCTATTATGCGGGTCAACTTCTACTAAATCCGAATCATAAGGATGATTATTGGGATGGACCAACAAACTTACACCTCTATAACCCGCTGAACGATGAAACTTTTCAAATCGTATAAGGTCTATATCTAACATAGTATCTCCGTATACGACTAGGAACGTGTCCGCTAACCTGTGAAAAATTGACAGTACAGCACCAGCAGTTCCAAGTGGCTCCAGCTCGGAAATGCATTCAATTTCCATGTCCCATGAAGAATTTGTATTAAGGTATTCAGAGATCTTTTCCCCTCGATAACCTACCAAAATAATCACATTAGTATATCCATGGCGCCTTAGCAGACCAAGCTGATGCCAAAGCAGGGGGTGCCCACAAAAATCTATAAGAGGCTTTGGCAGTCCATTTAAACGACTAGCGAGACGAGTACCTTCCCCTCCTGCTAAAATAACCGCTTGCTTCATTCTTTATACTCGGATTCTTGAGCCACAATCTCATTGATGGCTTTTTCCAAAGCACGAATACTATCTAACTCTGGACTCCAACCCAACGCTTTAATTTTTTCAACCGAGTATTTGAATTTAGGTACGTCACCGACCCATCCTTTGCCTCCGCTCCCGAATACTATGGAAGCAGCTGGAGAAACTGCACCGACGACTAATTTCGCGATATCACTAACTGGGACACCATCATCATTTTCTGCACCTATATTATAATAGTGCAGACCATCACTGGACCTTTCACTAATCATAAACATAGCATTAATTAGATCCCGAACGTGTAAGTAACTTTTCTGCTGGGTTCCATCACCGAGAACTTGAAGGCTGTTGGTCGAGACTTTTAGCTTATGAACAAAGTCAAGAATCACTCCATGAGTAGCCGGGACACCAACAACGTTTGGGAAACGAAATACACAAGCAATGTCAAGATAATTTTCAACAGCAGCACTTATGATAGCCTCTGAGGCAAGTTTCATCGCACCATAATTTGATATCGGAAATAAAGGTCCTACATCTTCTACCAATATTGTATCCCCTAAATCCCCATAAATAGCCGAACTCGAAGCAAACATTAAGGTTTTGATTTTAAATTCTTGCATGATTTTTAGCGTATTAAAGGTGGTCATAAATGTGTCTTTTAAGTCGACATCAGCATTATAGATTCCAGCCGGAATATCCGAATTAGCGGCCAAATGCCAAACTTCGGTTATGGGTTCACTAGAAATGACACCCTGGACTGCCAACCTATATGAAAATAAATCTGTCAAATCTAATTCATGAAAATCGAAGCGCGGGTTATCAATGAAATTAAACATATTCCCTGAAGTCCCCCGCGAGAAATTATCAATCCCAATCACTTTTTCCCCATTTAATAAGAAACGTTGTGCTAAATTTGTTCCGATAAAACCCGCAACACCAGTGATTAATATGCTCATACAAAATCCAATTCAAAGTGATTTAAAGTTACAACAAACTAATACGATCATGTCTTCGTTACGACAATATGGTATCCATCACAAAGAGTGTTTGTGATAGCTCGTTTGGTTTTTAAAACGAAAAATAGATAAGTGCAGGCGCTAGCATCGCTTTATCTACTATTCCATGGTTACGAAATGTACGCGCCAACTCAACCATTAGCCTACTATAATAATCACCAACAGTTAGTAATAATTCAACCTTAAAATCATACTTCTCCAAAAAGTGTTCAAACCAACGATCTGAAAAACCCGAATAGAAATAGAAGGGGTCCATATGACGAAGGCAATTAGAAGGTGCCGTGAGAATAAGCTTTCCGCCAGAACTGAGCAGCCTCAAAAATTCGGACAAAGTCTCATTCGGATAAGGTATATGCTCGAAAACTTCAGTGCAAAGAATTGCGTCAAATCTGACAGAGTCCTCGGCAATATCACCAATGTCGCCAACATAATCCAATGCCCCGTAAGCGTATCCTTCTCCAAAGTCTTGTGCATTCTCACACATCCCACCTGACTCACCGCCAAACATCTTTTTATCGTCAGAGACATACTGCCCAAAATCTTGACCAAAATACTCAGTATGGGACGCATATTTCCGATATTGTTGACTACCGCACCCTGCATCCAAAAGTTTAATTCCCGGTTTAAGGTGTTTGAGCTGTTCAATTACAAACTCATTCCTTACATTTTCATTGTTTAGCCCTTTAATCCAAGATTGGATTAAAGGATTCTTTTTAAGCGTATCTTTCAGAAATTTTTTCATTGTATTTTTATAAGCGCCCGTTAATGTGAGTCGAATAAGCGGACCTCACAAGGAAATCCATGTTTTGGGAAGCTCGACAGAAGAATTATGGAGCCATATTTCTGGCGCAATGACTAATTTACTGTGGTTTTTATTAAGCCAAGCACCCCACCAACTAAAAGAACTATTGGCAATAATGTTATGATCACATAGCGACATTAGGTGCATATCATGATGGCTCGCTTGATCTTGGTTATTATCGACATATACACATGGATAAGGGATCAATAGATTATTTTTCACCCACTCTAGGGAATCAGAAAAAACAAAGAACGTCGGAGTAGCAATATGTGATGCTATTTTTTCGATCGCTGCCTGATAATAATCTACTGAACATACAGGAAAATCTTTAGTAAAATGAGCATTACTTACATAGTCCCCCCTCCTCACATGTAGACTGACTGAATTGCTTGCGTTGATCACATCCGCGATCTCAGCATTTTTCTCAACAAGAGGAACTTTAAAATCGAATTGCCTTCGAGTTAGACTTTCTGCATCGACGAAGTACTTCTCATTTTGCCAATAACCTGATAAATAAACTCCCTTTTGTAAGATCGTCGCATCAATTTTATCAATACCCTCATCATCAACAATAAAGTGCCTGCCACGGAAAGGCGATAACGCGTTTTTATGCAATCTGTCTTTAGCGTATTTTTTTGCCCTCCAGCCAATAACATTTTTGATGACTTCATCAGATGCTTCCAATATATCTAAATCGAAGATTTCGCCAAGTTGAAATCCCTGATGTAGCGCCATGCCATTAAAAAGGCCATCACTATTATCAGAGGAATACCCCAAGAATGCACTTAAATCTAGGACATGAGTTACACAATAACGATCCGCAAGTGCCTTCCCGCATGCGTACTGAAACATCTGGTTACCTAATCCGCCTACAACATTAGAAATTATCAATTTACGGCCTTCAATAAAGTTGGTTAAATCCAAAAATAATAATTGCGGTTGCAATAATATACCGCGGAAACTGGACCCAGTCCGCGACCAATCTCACTTGATAAAAGACCACAAAGACGGATATTAATTGAACGAAAAAAAGCACTATTACAGGACCATTCAAATTGAATATCGGTATTAAAAGATAGTTTAAAGCGACCGCGAAGCTAAGTAGTACAAAGTTATTGATAACTAGAAGGTATAGTTTTTTCTTTTGAATTAGGGCCTGTCCCAAAAAGAAAACCATCCCTTCCAGCATAACGGCAATGAATAGAGACAGCATTAACGGATAAGCGAGGACATATTTCTCTCCAAGCACAATCATTACCAGCTTATCACCGATTGTGTAGTAACCGACAAAAGCTGCTATGGAAAAGCCACAAAGTAACAACTCAGATCTTTGCAATATTCTACTGGCATCAAGGAAGTCACCTCGCTGCAAATATCTCATAAAATAAATACTATTTGCTCTGAGTATTCCAGAAATCAAAACCCGTCCAACGCCCACTGAAATCAAAAATCCTAAAGAATATAAACCAACGGCTTCTAACGACAAAAACTTACTAAGTAAAAACCTGTCCGCAAAACCATTAGCAGCAGTAATTAACATGCCAGGAATTGCAATATATCCCAAAAGAACAAGTTCCCTTCTGCTAAAAACTTTTCCTCTAGAATTCGATTTAGATTCAAAGAATTGTCTAGCCGAAAAAAAAATTACTGATACCCCTACACCAATTGACGACACAAGCATTCCAAATATATAACCTATGGGCGTCAAAGCCGCCCATGCAAATATAGTCAGAGTGATAGCACCAACGACGGCACTGAATAGATAACCTCTATAATGATCCAACTGCTGAACTAAAGACATAAAGAAAAGTTGCATGGCCATGGACAGGGCACCAATCAGCATAAGGCTAATTAATGAAAATTCAAATTCATCCAAATAAAATAAATACCAAGCAACTACTGTAAGAATACAAACAACAAAAAAGGCGACACATATAATCAACAGACTAGATCGAATTTCCGTCCTAATATAGCTGTTGTTAACTTTTTCATCAGCAAATATAACCACTGACATTGCTGTTGCTTGCCCAAATAAAATTATCGCTGATAGCGAAGCTATAATTGATAATATCAAACTAAAAGAACCAAAGCCCTCAAGATCTAAATTTTGCGACATAAGGTATCCGGCCAGAAACTGTCCGCCGGCCCCAAATATTACGGCTGCAAAGTAATACCCTTGCCTCGACATTTAGAGGCTCGGAATTCGATTTAGGATAACCGAAGAAATCGTTTCAACATAGTTTTGTATATAAAATTTTTGCGCTGACTCACTGGCCAAAAATTTTAGCATCGACGTTTGATAATTATTAAATTGATTTGCATCCACTGCTTTCAAGAAGTCCAAAAGGGCTGAGTGATTCTTAAAATCTCTCCGATCAATAAAGCATTCACTAGGTATATACTCCGTTATGTTCTCAGCCCCCCAATAAATGGGTACGCACCCCGAAAACATACAGTCAAAAATCTTTTCTGTAATATAACCATTTAAACCGCTAAAGTTCTCGTAACATATCGAAAACTTGTAATCTCCGAGCACATCGGTCTTAGATACAACTGTACCTTTATAGCAATGCTTAAAAGTGTTAACTTTTATGGGGAAAATTCGGTTAAACTTAGAAAGTATTTTTCCGACGGTACCAGGCCTCTCCGGCGGATTTTCCCATCCCACACCATATAAATCGAAATCTTGAGGAGAATGATTTTCAAACCATAGATATGTTTCAACCCTCTTAGTAAAGAGTTCTGAATCGTGAGGATATCGTACAGATTTATTCCCAGATATAGCGCAACAGAATCCACCTCTGTCTGAGAAACCCTTTTTTTCTAATACATCGGGCCTAGATACTGGCAAATGAAATTTGTGATACTTTTTGTTTCTAACGTCGCAATCATCCCACGTGAATATCACTTCGTATGTATTAGAGTCGACATTCTCATTGCGAAAGTTCACAGCAACTGTCTCATATTGCAGTAAAAATGTCGGATTCGCAGCCTGGGGTTTTTCGTGAATATCAATATGAATTTCAAAAGACACTTCTCTACCAAAATTAAGATCTGGGGTGTTCAACACTACCCCATGGCTCAAAAATTTCTCGCGCAAAGCAATAAAAGGGGCACAACAATCGTCTCGTGAATCTTCTTGAAAACAGCTATTTCCGCTAAATCCACTGACAATGAAATTACAATATTTTATCTGTGAAGTTACCGCTCTCTCCCGCTCACCGCCATTCACACTGGAGACCAAACTATCACTGAGTAACCTTCTATGAACAAACTGCCAATATGAGTTCTCTTAGTATCATGAATCGTTAATTTTCCCTGCGATTCTAGCTCTTTCAACCCACTAAAAAATCCATCCAAATAGTTTCTTTTCTTAAAATATTTTATGGAGAGATTATCAACCAGCACCTCTTCATCTAGCATTTCAGCAATTGGCTCAACATGAATACATAATTTAGGCCTCTGCTCGATAAGGTAGTCTATAAATTTCGTCCATCCATTTCCGACTTGCTCCAAAGAGGCAACTGTATAGACAACTGAATTGTCTTTTAGAGGAAAATCTAAATCTGGATTAAAGTAATCAAAGTTATGACCTTTTAGGTTATGGTCAATTCCGTTTTCGCTAATTTTTTTTATAATACCCTGCGAAGATTCAGCCCAATCTAAACCCCACAACTCAGCGTTATGATTGACCTCTCTTGCTCTTAGTAAATTGTATGCTGGGCCGCAACCGAACTCATAAATATGATCAAAGTTTCTAAAATATTTATCAAAAAGCCAGTCTAAGATAATTCCTAGTGACTGATATTCAAATTTCTCACTTAAAGGTTTAATAAATCTACCTTTCCAGCGGATTGCGCCATATTTATTGAAATACTTTGGAATAATAGTATCGATATTACTCTCGTCATTAGTTATTTCCTCTAAGTTCTCTCCCCAGCCAGACTCCCATTGATCTTTCCTATGAGCGCCCGATTTGACAACATCGGGATTGAGGAGAGTATTAACAATGATATTGAGCAACTCATCTCGCTCAATATCAGAAAACTCTTCATATTCGAATGCATATCTTTCAATTCGCTCAGTTACATAGCTTGACAATTTCTCGCCAAATATGCTCTCGAATTCACTCAAAAGTAATCGTTTCATTTTATAGGCTCTATTTTAAGTACTTGATTAGATTCTCTTCTATAATCTAATATTAGGATAGGTCGCTTCAAACCAGGTAACTGTCTCTTCAAGGCCATCCTTGAGCGACTTCCATTGAAATTTTGGAAGAAGACTTTGCAGCGTAGATATATCAGATGGCTTCCTATGTTGGCCATCTGGCTTCTCAGAATCAAAAATTATTTCATTTTTGAAATTAACAGTATCGGCAATCAAAGTGACCACGTCTTTTATGCTTGTTTCAATGCCCGAGGACATGATCAAAGGCGCCTGATCATCGTAATTATCTAGTGCCCAGAGGGCTAGTTCTGCAATATCATCTGAAAAAATAAATTCCCGTAATGGACTTCCTGTACCCCAGACCACTAAAGGCTGATTTTCAATCTTGGCTTTATATACTCTATGAATCAATGCAGGTAGTACGTGCCCTTCTTCCAAGCTAAAGTTATCATTAGGGCCATAAATATTAGATGGGATGAGCACTGAATAATTACACCCCCATTCTCGGCGATAGGCACTGCACTGCACTTCCAGCATTCGTTTTGCGTATGCATACCCAAAATTGGAGGGATGTGGAGGTCCATTGTGCAGATTTTTAGATTTAAGAGGATATTCACACTTGTCCGGAAAAACACAAGTGGACATGAAACAAACCAGTTTCTCTACACCACATAAACGCGAGGACTCCAAAACATTCATATTGATATTAATGTTATTGCGAAAGTATTCACCTGAGTGAACCAAATTTCCGCCCAAACCTCCCACCGCGGCAGCTAAATGAATAACTTTTCCTGGTTTTATTTCACGAAATAATTCTCGAGTCGCGACGAAATCAGTTAAATCAACATCTTCTCTACTAATAAAAACTAAATCGTCTCTAGAGATTCGTTTTAGTGCGGAGCCAACCAGACCATTACCGCCAGTTACTAAAATTTTTGTCATTTTTAACCCTCAGAACAATCACTGTACAAAATGTCTTGGTAGCTTACTGTTGCTCTCAATCCGGCATTAAGGTCAACATAACTATTTTTACCAAATTCACCGGAGACTAGTGTCATGTCTAGGCTCACATCTTCAGGAGCATCCGACATATCTTTTTCTGCCTCCGGAAATTCAACGTTAACATTGATAATTTTTCCGATTAGCTTAGCTAATTCTCCGATCGTAGTTCTGGAATCTCCACCGACATTGTAGATCGACTTTTCACCATGAAGCATGATATTCCATAGAATTTCAACGGCATCCGAGACATAACAGTAAGTTCTTTTCGCCTCACCTAAGTCTTGAAGTCGAATAGCTCCATCTTTTAGTGCCCTTTGAATAAACTGATTTAACACTCTGTGGTCATTCTTTTTTGTACCAGGACCATATGCAAGAGCTACACGCGCTGACTTAGCCGAAAAGCCCCGAGTCGACTGGGCATTGCAAATAGCCTCTCCGCATCTTTTCGCTTCAATATAACAGCCCCTTGGATGATCGGTATTAGTAGAGCCTATTTGCGTTTCATTAAAGGGCGACTTTACCAATCCACTATATACTTCGCTCGTGCTTATAAATAAAAAGCTACCTTGAGTATTTAGTATGTCAAAAAGCGCTAAAGTACAGGATGTATTTAGCTGTAAAGTTTTAACCGGATCCGCCATAAACTTACCGGGCTGACCATACCCCGCAGCATGAATAATGTAATCAAAAGGACCGTAATTTCTCAGGAAGTCTACGCCTTCACTCAAGTCACCCGAAGCAACAACCGCTTCCGGGAAATCGAACACTGTGTCAACTACGGATATCATCGGCGAGTGTGCAGCGCATACTACTTTAGACGGGCCATTACCTAATGCACAGAGCGCACCTAACGATGCAACTAGATTTACACCAATAATTCCTGTCGCACCTGTTATAAGGATAGATTTATTATTAAGCGCACTTAAATCAACATTTTCAATTACTTTAATCGCATCATACTTCAAAATATCGTGCATTCTATTAAGCATTAATAATCCCCACCAATGTATCCATTATACTTTCCTCCGTTAACCCTATAGCAACATCATGATCTTCTGCCTTACCATAGGCCCTAAGAAACTCGGCGGGAACGCCTACAGAATCAATAGTGACAGGAATTCCATGAAGCGCCTCACTCACTTTATTCGTCATAGTGCCACTATAAAACGGCTCAACCATCAATACCTTTCCACTCTTAGCTAGGTTACTTCGCAAGGTAGCAGCGTCAAACGGCGAAACCGATGTATAGTAGATTACGGTCACATCAATCTCCTTCACAGCGGCCATAACTTTGTCTAAAACGGGACCAAATACTACCACTGTTGCGCTTTCACCTTTTTTTAAAACTGTCGCCTTACCTGGCTGTACATCATGACTAACAGAGTTCTCCATCTCACTTAATCTGAAATAAGAGGGTTTGCCATTGCTGTACGCTGATTTGAATAGGCTATGAAATTCAGCAGAGGTTCCTGGGACGAAAATTTCCATACCAGGAATGTATTGTAAAATCCCTACATCACCTGGGCAGTGATGCGTGCACCCAAGTGCAGCATAATCATAAGAGGCACCTACACTTATAAAATTACCTCCCAAGGCTTGATAGCCAAAATCGACTTTTATTTGCTCATAACATCGCTCCACCAGAAAGGGGGCAATCGTATGAATTACTGGCACTAAATCTGATTTTGCCAAACCCGCAGCAAGGCTAACTGTAGCGTCCTCAAGAATACCTATGTTAAGAACTCTGTCGGGGAACTGAGCAAACGCATTTCTAAAGCCAAAAACACCTATATCACCAAGAAGCAGGATTAATTTTTCATCTGCAAGGAGCGCTGACTCTATCGTTTTTACTAGCTGTTTTCTCATTTCAACTCCTCTAGAATCTCGCTCAATTCATCTTTAGAGGGAGAGCGATGATGCCAAGCTGGCTGCCCTTCCATTCGCTGAATACCATTCCCCTTTACTGTCTCACACACCACAAGTAAAGGAGTATCAACTCGTTTAGTCAAAGCGTTGTATAAAGCGTCATGGTCATGACCGTTAATTGTAATAGCCTCCCAGCCAAAGGCTGAAAATTTAGATGCGACATCTCCTATATTTAAAGCTCTATCTGTCGAATGATTATAGTCTACAATACAAACAAAATTAGACAGCTCGTGATGGGAAGCTAACAATGCAGACTCCCAAATGGTCCCCTCATTGCATTCACCATCCCCCACAACACAAAATATTTTATTTTCCGTTTTTTTAATTTTTGAAGCTAGCGCCATCCCTAAAGCCATAGGCATACCATGCCCCAAAGAGCCCGTAGACGCCTCAATAGAAGGTACTTTCTGACTATCCGGATGTCCACCAAGAGCAGAGTCGTAACCACAGAATTCATCAAGATATGCTTCTGGAATCACCTTAAGCTCCTCTAATACAGCATATATAGCTAAGGAAGCGTGGCCTTTACTAAGGACGAACCTATCATTTTCTGCAGAGTTTTCTTTAAAGCACATCACTCTATTATACAGAACCCAGACTATATCCAAAATTGAAAGCGCACTTGGAACATGTCCCTCTTTCGCATTAGCAGCTGCCGACACTATTCTTGCTTTTAGCCTTTTCCCATCGTATACATCTGTTTTTTTCATCAGATTGAGTCCTATTTGAAAGGTATCATATTTAATTGAGAGTATTTAGTGACCTACTTCCACCGTGAATACAAGATCCTCGGAGGCTAGCCTTGCTTTAATAAACCCATGATGGAAGCATGTAAGTAGTGGATTTCAGCAGTCAAATCAATGTGCTGATTACCTACAAATAGGCCATGCTGATCAATAAATTCAGCGTTCTCTACTGTGCCGGCCACCTCATAATCAAAATACTCTAAAACATCAGTGTTTTTAAGGAAATTACCAGTCACGATCGGGCGACACTCGATATTTTTTTCTTTAAATAAAGCGATTAGCTGATCCCGAGATATGGGACTCTCCTCTTTCAGCACTAAAGAAAACCCAAACCAACTACTACATCCTATTTCTTTTTGTAACTGTATAAATGGTAGGTCATCAAATGTTTCAAATAGAATAGCCGCGTTCTTGCGTCGATGGTCGATGAAATTAGGCAGTTTTTTTAACTGCTCAACGCCAATAGCTCCGCTCATCTCAACAGGTCGGACATTGTAGCCTGGCAGAACAAATCTAAACGACTCATAAAAGTCATCGTTACCTATCGGCGCCACCTGATTTTTTTTTGGTAAATTTCTTGTCCACCCATGCGCTCTTATCGTTAAGAGAATATGATATAACTCTTCATTATCTGTAACGATACAGCCACCTTCCATGGTCGCAATATGGTGGCTATAGAAGGAACTGAAAGTTCCCATAAGACCGAATGATCCAGCATCTTTGTCTTGGAAAGAGGCGCCCAGAGATTCGCAATTATCTTCAAGTAAGATAATATCGCGACCACCAATTGATTTTTTAATTGAATTAAAATCATTTGGGTTTCCCAATATATTTACCGCAAAAATCACCTTCGTACGATCTGAGATGGCATCGTCCAGCTTGTCTAAATCTATATTTAAAGTTTCCCTATCTATGTCAACAAACTTCACCTTTAGACCATATTGTTGTAGCGGAAAATATGTCGTTGACCAAGATAGTGCTGAAACTATGACTTCATCGCCTCGCCTTAATCTCTTGGTTTTATCTTTGGTGAAAAATAGGGCTGCTATCATTAGTAGATTCGCTGCGGAACCAGAACTCACCATCACTGCGTAGCGAGATTTTACGAACTCAGCAAACTTTTTCTCATATGCCTCTACTTCAACACTCATCGAGAATTTTTCTGAATTAATGACCCTATGTATCGCAGCGATCTCTGATTCATCCCATGTGCTGGACGCTAATCTATACTCCATATTTAATATTCCTTAAATAGAAATCATAGGTTTCTTTTAGTCCCTCTTCTAACGAAAATTTAGACTTCCAGCCTGTAGACTCTAACTTTGAAATGTCACACAACTTTCTTCGCATTCCACTTGGTTTTGACAGATCAAACGTAAACTGGCCATTAAATCCAACTATCTCGGCTATTTTTTCATAATATTCCTTGATGGAGTAATCGTACCCAAGGCCTAGGTTAATATTCTGCGGTACAAGCGCCAAGTTTTCAATTGTCCAGAAAACAAAATCTGCAACCTCAGAGGCACATATAAATTCTCTCCGTGATTCACCATCACCCCATATATTAACAGTGTCGCATTTGCCTTCAACAGCTTCATCTAATTTTCTGATAACCGCTGGCACCAAATGCGATAATTTAGGATCAAACTCATCATGGCGACCATAAATATTACATGGAATTATTGTTTTATAATTTTTATCTGGAGACTCTCTCATTACAAACTCACACAGCCGGGTTGACGCAATCTTGGACAAGGCATAGCCTTCGTTAGTTGGCTCCAACTCACCTGTAAGAATATGCTCCTCCTTTAATCCAGACTCAATTCCTCTAGGATACATACAAGAGCTTCCAAAGTTTATCAAATTTGGAACACCCAATGATTGAGCCTCAAGAATAACATTCAAACCCATATATAGATTATCCGTCATGTACTTTACTGGATTAGCAATGTTCGCATGTATGCCTGAAACAACTGCGGCCGTATGAATAATGAGATCCGGCTTCTCTTTGGATAATCTATCTCTTACGGCGCTGCGATCAATTAAATTTAAGTCTTTAGTATGGCTTGGTACTATTTCATATCCTTTCGCCTTCGGATGCTCCAAAATATTTTTTGCTACCATCCCGGTCCCACCGGTTAAAAAAATCTTCATACTTTTATCTCTCACTCAGTCGCTATTGCCATTTCAAGGCCATGATCCCGTAGAATTACATTTCTTTGCGCGCATTTGAGATCTTCTCTTACCATCTCAGCGCACATTTCCTGTACCGTTATCGTCGGTTCCCAGCCCAAAATTTCTTTAGCCTTGCTAGGATCACCCAATAGCGTTTCAACCTCTGCAGGCCTGAAGTACCGAGGATCAACTCTACAGACAACATCTCCTACGGACAACGCCCCAGCGTTATTACCAGTTATGCTCGAAACTATTGCTATTTCCTGTTCCCCAACCCCCTCAAACTGCAGCGCTATCCCCAACTCTAAGGCCGACCACTCTATAAATTGGCGGACCGAGTACTGGACTCCGGTGGCAATGACGAAGTCATCTGGCTTGTCAGCCTGCAACATCAGCCACTGCATCCGCACGTAATCTTTGGCATGCCCCCAGTCTCGCAAAGCATTCAAATTACCAAGATAAAGGCACTTCTCTAACCCTTGAGCAATATTTGCTAAACCGCGAGTTATTTTTCTCGTCACGAAAGTTTCCCCACGGCGAGGAGACTCATGATTAAACAAGATACCATTACATGCAAACATGCCATATGCTTCCCTGTAATTAACAGCTATCCAATAAGCATAAAGCTTAGCAACGGCGTACGGTGAGCGTGGGTAAAATGGAGTTGTTTCTTTTTGGGGTATTTCTTGAACCAAGCCGTATAATTCAGAAGTAGATGCCTGATAAAAACGAGTATTCTTGAGCCCCAATAACCGTATGGCCTCTAATATTCTTAAAGTACCTATAGCATCGACATCGGCCGTATATTCGGGAGCATCAAAAGATACAGCAACATGAGACTGAGCGCCCAAATTATACACCTCATCAGGCCTCACTTCCTGAAGGATTCTAGTTAGGTTGGATGAATCAGTTAAATCTCCGTAATGCAGGAAAAAGTTATTATCCGACTCATGAGGGTCCTGAAATAAATGATCCACCCTCGCTGTATTGAATAATGACGCTCGGCGCTTGATTCCATGGACTTCATATCCCTTTTCCAGAAGAAACTCAGCCAAATATGATCCATCTTGCCCTGTAATACCTGTAATTAAAGCTTTCTTCATCGACTTAACCCTTTTTTAACAATTTAACTTCCCACTCGGCCATAACGATCCTCAAACCTTACAATATCATCCTCCCCTAAATAGCTACCGGACTGAATTTCGATAAGTTCAAGCACAACCTTGCCAGGGTTTTCAAGTGCATGAATAATACCTAATGGTATATAGATTGATTCATTCTCAGACAAAATAATTACTTTCTCACCTTTGGTCACTTTAGCCGTCCCAGAAACCACTACCCAATGCTCAGCCCTGTGATGATGCATCTGCACACTTAACTTTGCTCCAGGCTTAACTGTAATCCGTTTAACCTGATACCTTTCCCCTCTATCGATGGAGTCATACTTACCCCATGGTCTGTATACTTCTCTGTGAATATTCGATTCAGGCCTAGACATGTCTATAATTTGTTGAGTGATAACTTTAACTTCTTGTACACGGCTTTTGTGAGCAACCATCACGGCATCTTTAGTAGACACTATTACCAGATCATCGACGCCAATAGCAACCACCAACCTATCATCAGTCCTAACATATGAATTGTCCGAATCATGGAGCATTACATCACCAACCAAAGCATTACCCCTCTGATCCTTTGCACTTACATCCCACAACGAAGACCACGAGCCTATATCACTCCAGCCAGCACTCATTGGAACAACAACTGCATCATCTGTTTTTTCCATAACCGCATAGTCAACCGAATCACTAGCGCATTGCTCAAAGGCGGCTTTATCAACCCTCAAAAAATCATTATCTTTTTCGGTGTCAACCATCGCTAACTGGCAAGCCTCATAGATATCTGGACGATGTTTTTGAAGCTCTTCTAAGTAGCGGCTGGCCTTAAATAAGAACATACCACTATTCCAGAAGTAATCGCCTGACTTGAAATACTCATTGGCGACCTTAATCGAGGGCTTTTCCACAAATTTATCTACAGCAAACCCAGGCCCCTGACATTTACCTTTCCTTATATAGCCATAACCTGTATTCGGCTCAGTTGCTACAATCCCAAAGGTCACAAGCTTTCCTGATTCGGCTAAAGGCACTGAGTCCATTACAGCCTTGGTGAATGCTGATTGATCTTGAATCACATGATCCGCAGCAAGAACCAACAATAATGGGTCCTCTTCCTCTTGTGATAAAAGAGCTGCGAGAGCGATTGCCGGAGCGGTATTACGACCCAACGGCTCTAATATTATGGAGCCTAGCCTGTCGATTTCGCGAAGCTGCTCTGCCACAAAGAAGCGGTGCTCCTCATTACATATTGTGAGTGAGGACTGGATATCTAAACCATCAAGTCGCTTAAATGTAGCCTGAAGCATAGTATCGTCACCATGTAACGCCAAGAATTGCTTGGGGTGCGCGGCTCGAGATAAAGGCCACAGCCGGGTACCAGAGCCACCCGCCATAACCACAGCTTTAATCATGCCTATTGTCCATCATATTTAATAACCAGCTCGCATAGTTGCGCATATAAGGGTTAAATTTCCTATCATTAGTTACCACGGCCAGATCAAACCACTTAAAATCGCTATGCTGGTCATCTATAATTATTAAAGGCCTAGATTCAACAACGATATAGTGAGGTAAGTTCACATAATGAGTTGATATATCGTGATCAAAAACACTATTATTATAGAAATGATCCCAAACGCCCATGAAAGAGAAATCTTCTACCACGATTCCACACAAATCTAATTCGCCTTTAACTATTCTAAGTAATGCATTCTGCCAGGTTTCATTTTTGTATATACGTCCGCCAGGTGTGAACCAGTCACCCTTTAATGGCTCGTTGTTACGCTTGCCTAACAATATTTGACCATCGCATACTAGACAGAGGTCTATTGAAACCAGCGGGGCGTTTTCTATAACTGTCTTGAAGGTTTGTGCATCTAACATTGAATCTTCTTTTTATATCTAAAAGCCAATAGTAGCCATTATAGACTGTCCACATCCTAAACTTACTTTGATCTAACAGAAATTAGCACCAACTAGTACTTGTAGCTCTCTGGCTTAAACGGACCTTCAGAAGGTACGTTGATGTAGCTAGCTTGAGTGCTGGTCAGTTTGGTCATTACACCACCAAAACCTGCCACCATGTCGGCCGCTACTTCTTCGTCTAGCTTCTTAGGTAAGATTCTTAGCCATAAGTTGGCGGCCTTGTCTGCTGGGCTTAGGTCTGCGAACTTGGCGTCCCATAGGTGCATTTGCGCTAGCACTTGGTTGGCGAAAGAACCGTCCATGATACGTGATGGATGACCCGTGGCATTACCTAGGTTAACTAAGCGGCCTTCAGACAGTAATAGTACAAAATCGGTCTTGTTGTGATCAGCAGCACGGTACACCTTGTGTACTTGAGGCTTCACTTCTTCAAACTTCCAGTTCTCACGCATAAAGGCGGTGTCGATCTCGTTGTCAAAGTGACCAATGTTACACACTACAGCGCCGTTTTTAATGGTCTTTAGCATGTTGGCATCACACACGTTGGTATTGCCGGTAGTGGTAACGATGATGTCGGTAGTGCCCATTAAAGTGGTATTGATGCAGCTGATATCACCTGTGTTAACGCCATCTAAGTAGGGAGACACTACTTCAAAGCCGTCCATACACGCTTGCATGGCACAGATAGGGTCTATCTCAGTAATCCGAACGATCATGCCTTCTTGACGAAGAGAGGCTGCTGAACCTTTGCCTACGTCGCCGTAACCCACTACAAGGGCTTTTTTACCTGCTAGAAGGTGGTCTGTTGCACGCTTGATTGAATCATTTAAAGAATGACGACAGCCGTATTTGTTGTCGTTCTTGCTCTTAGTGACTGCATCGTTAACGTTGATGGCAGGTACTTTTAAAGTACCTGCTTCTAACATTTCTTGTAAACGGTGAACGCCAGTGGTGGTTTCTTCAGAGATACCATGGCAGTTGGCCAAGATTTTTGGGAATTGGTTGTGCAGCATGGTGGTTAAATCACCACCGTCGTCTAGGATCATGTTAGCGCCCCAGTCTTTGCCATCTTGCACGATAGTTTGCTCGATGCACCATTCAGCTTCGTCTTCAGTTTCGCCTTTCCAAGCAAATACAGGGATTCCTGCAGCAGCAATAGCTGCAGCAGCGTGGTCTTGGGTAGAGAAGATGTTGCAAGAAGACCAACGTACTTCAGCACCTAAATCCACCAATGTTTCAATCAGCACAGCTGTTTGAATAGTCATGTGAATACAGCCCATGATCTTGGCACTAGCAAGAGGCTTTTGTGAAGCGTATTTAGTACGTAATGCCATTAGGGCAGGCATTTCGGTTTCGGCGATGTCGATTTCCATACGGCCCCATGGGGCTAAAGAGATATCGGCAACTTTGTAATCGGTGAATGTGGCCATTGTAATTTGTCTCAGTTATAAGGCTTTGCGGAGCAAGTCAGCTTTGTCTGTTTTTTCCCAAGTGAAATCAGGAAGCTCACGGCCAAAGTGGCCGTAAGCAGCAGTTTGTTGATAGATTGGGCGCTTAAGGTCTAACATTTTAATTAAGCCACCTGGTGTTAAGTTAAAGTGTTCTCGCACTAACAGAACGATTTCGTTATCTGTTAATTTGCCAGTACCAAAGGTATTGATTGAAATTGACGTAGGCTCACTTACGCCAATAGCATAAGAGATCTGAATTTCACAACGTTCGGCTAAGCCTGCTGCTACAATGTTTTTGGCTACATAGCGGCCTGCATAGGCAGCTGAGCGATCCACCTTTGAAGGGTCTTTACCAGAGAATGCACCACCACCATGCCGGGCCATGCCACCATAGGTATCAACAATAATCTTACGCCCTGTAAGCCCGCAATCCCCTACAGGGCCACCAATAACAAAGTTGCCTGTTGGGTTAATATGGAATTGTGTGTCACTAGTTAACCATTCACTAGGAAGGACGGGTTTAATAATCTCTTCAAGCACCGCTTCGCGCAGGTCGTCTAAGCTGATGGAGGGGTCATGCTGTGTAGACAACACTACTGCATCTATACCGACTGGCTTATCATCTACATAGCGCAAGGTAAGCTGGCTTTTTGCGTCTGGACGCAACCACGGTAGCTGGCCATTTTTTCTTACTTTAGCTTGCTGCTCTACTAATCTGTGTGAATAATAGATAGGCGCAGGCATGAGCACATCAGTTTCGTTGCTAGCATAACCAAACATTAAGCCCTGGTCTCCAGCACCTAGCTCTTTGTCATCTGCCTCATCAACACCCATGGCAATGTCTGATGACTGCTTACCTATGGCATTAATAATGGCACAAGATGCACCATCGAACCCTACATCGCTACTGTTGTAGCCAATATCTAGAATTACTTCTCGAATTATTTCTTCTAAATCGACATAAGTAGATGTTCTAACTTCACCTGCCACAATAGCCATACCAGTTTTAACCATGGTTTCTACGGCAATACGTGACTCTGGATCATCTCTAAGCATTGCATCGACAACTGCATCAGAGATTTGGTCAGCTAGTTTATCGGGGTGGCCTTCGGATACGGACTCTGAAGTAAATACTGAATAGTTGGACATGCGTTTTCCTTGATTGCCCAGGCATTGCGTTGCCGCAATGAGGGAGCCTACTATGCTACGTCGCTATGACGTGGTTAATTATATATTGAATAGGAGTTTAATTTGCTTATATTCTAGAGAATCTATTCGTGGGCCAAACTGACTTACCACCCTTGCTGCGGCTTCGTTAGCAAACTTGGCTGCCAATGTATAGCTGTGGCCTGCGTTAATGGCATACAAAAAGGCACCGGCATACATATCGCCTGCACCGTTGGTATCCACCGCATTTGCAGTAACACCTGGTGTTTGCACTAAATTTGTACCGTCGTAGGATAACGACCCGCCAGCACCACGGGTAATTACAAAGGTTTTTGCGTACTTTTTCAATTTTTCCGCTGCATCTTCTGTATTGTGGGTCTTGGTGAAACTTCTTGCTTCGTCTGAGTTGCAGAACAGCAAATCTACGCCATCACCAATAACTTTGTGCAGATTATCTTCGAATACCTGCACAACAAACGGATCGGAGAGGCTAAGTGACGTCTTCACTTGATTTGCTTTAGCGCACTCCATAGCCTTTACGGCAACATCAGTTCTAGCGTCATCGGTGACTAGATAGCCTTCTAGGTATAACCAATTTGAATTAATAAGGGTAGGTTCGTCTACCTCATTGGAAGTGAGATCTAGGTTTGCACCTAAGAACGTATTCATCGTACGTTCTGCGTCGTCGGTGACCATAACTAAGCACTTACCCGTGGTACCAGAGCTTGCTTCTGCTTTGTGAAAATCAACGCCTGTTGCCTGTAAGTCTTCAACAAAAAACTCCCCATCATCGTCATCTGCTACTTTACCAGAATAGAATGTTTTGGAGCCAAAGCAGCTTGCAGCAACGATGCTGTTACATGCCGAGCCACCACAACTGCGCTTAACATGATATGAGTGAGAGCTCAAAGCACCTAATAGATGAAATTGCCTTTCTTCATCGACTAAGGTCATTAAACCTTTGTCGATTTTATGGGTGCTTAAAAACGCATCGGTCACCACAACTTCGGTGTCTACAAGAGCAGCACCTATGCCGTATATTTGGTATTTTTTCATTTTCCAACTCTAATATTAGATTGCCAATCGACTTTATCAGGCCGTAATGACGGGATTGCATTTATTGGGTATCACGCTTAAGTTGCGCTATCTCTTGAATGATTATTTCATGTTCAGACATCTTACGCTTTAAAAATCTTGTAGTTAAACTGGCTTTTTCTTCTAACCCTTTAGGCGTTAATAGGTATAAATAGCTCAGTTTGTTTGTATTACGCTTAAAATTACCCGCCTTTACAAAACCCTTGTCAACTAAAGCTCTTAAGCTGTAATTCACTTTACCCACACTTACACCTAACTCTTGGGCCAGTTGTCGCTGAGAGGCTTCTGGATTAGTCTCTATATATTTAAGTATTTTTAGGTGAGTTTCTGTGGGCATGTTTGCTATTTGCTATTTGCTGTTTGCTGTTTGCTGACACGCTACCGCCCTACCCGGTAACTTATGGTATTTGCGGTGAAGCTTGTCGATAGCGTTCAACTGTTGAACGCTTATGTAATATTAGCACACTATTAGTCGGGGAATAAGCTATCCAGACTAGTTATGCGAGCTTTTTGATTTGGGTATTTGCTAATGAAGTAGGTGTTTGTTGATTTAACAAATTGATTAATACAATGGATCTTTGTACACCATCTGTATGACTGAATACTGCTTTTAAGCCTCTAAAAGGGCCTTCTAGAATATTAATATTGTCGCCTTTTTGAGGCAAATCCTTTGCACTTGCACCCATCAACGCAGATTCTTCACATAGTTTGATTTGCGCTATAAGGGCTTCTGGCACTTTAAATGGCTCTGCACCAAAACCCACTATTTTGCTTACGCCTCGGCTAGAGCGAATACTGGTATAGGTTAGGCCGTTTTGTTCTGGCTGTGCGTTAATGAACAAATAGCCAGGAAACAGCGCTTCTTCTACTTCAATACGCTTTCCACGGCTAAGTTTTTCTATGCGTATTTGCGGGCAATAACACTCACCCTGCTGATTCTCTAGATTTTCTAAAGCACGCATTTCTTGCCTTGGCTTAACCTGCAATAACAACCAATTAGGTGCGCTCAGGAGACACCTCGTGAGCAGCCTTAGGCGCTATAGACCAACCTTGGCGCTTAACCCAGTATATATACACCACAATCACTAGAATAAATAAGCCTGCGCTAACTTGCGGCAGAATGAGCTGAGCCAACCCACCTAGAGCCACAAGTGCTAAAGCTATAAAGATCATGGCCAACAAGGTTTTTCGAGAACCTAATCCCAAGTCTTGCAACATGTGATGAAAGTGAGATCGGTCTGGATGAAAGGGTGACCGCCCTGCTTTTAAACGCTTAATGATAACTATAAAGGTATCAATAACGGGCAATGCCACACACCAGAGCACACTAATGGGCTCCATGGCTTTGTCCGTTCCTGCAGCACCACCTTGGCTTAACTCAATAAGCACCCATGCCAAGACAAAACCAATAAACATACTGCCCGCATCACCGAGGAATATTTTACGTTCGCTAATGATGGATAGATTGGTGAGCAAATAGGGTACAAGGGCGGCGGCCATGACTAATAGGAAGTCCAACAAACGATAGTTGCCGCTAAGGCTCTCAAATACAAACACGCCAACTACAGCCACAAGAGCTAATGAGCCAGTAAGACCATCAATGCCATCACTCATGTTAATAGCATTAACTAAACCAATGACACCAAACAAGGTAAACGGAATGCCCCATTGACCTAAATGGATTTCACCCATGCCAAACAGATCACCTAGGGATTCTACATAAACACCAGTGCCTTTTATCATAATTAGGCATGCAATGGCCTGAATAAGAACACGAACCCAAATACCAAGCTGCTTTATATCATCAACTAGGCCTGCTACAAGAATGAGGGATGCCGATACTAGGAGGTAAAAAAGCTTATCGTGGATAGGGTAAGCGGCAAGAATGGCAACAAGAATGCCAACGTAGACAGATAGCCCACCGATGAGAGGGATATGCCCAACGTGCTGCTTTCTACCGCTAGGAATATCAACGAGATTGAAGTATATAGCAATCGGACGCAGCACTTTGATCGCCAAAAACGCGCTGACCAACGCGATTAGGTTGGCTTGCCAAAGCTCTGCTGTTATTGCCATGTCTATTAGCTCCCTTAAGTTATGACGTTATTATACGGACAATTTTCTAGGAATTATTCCTAGTTTTACGTTTTCAGGCGTAATTATGAATAAAATCAATGTACCCGTATGTAGGTATTTATACCTATGGGTTATTTTAAAATTTTTGGTTGGCGGTTGGCGGTTGGCGGTTGGCGGTTGGCGGTTGGCGGTTGGCGAGAGATTGCCACGTTACTTTGAGCCTTGCCATATCGGAAAAATAGCAACAATAGAACTAACTGAACTCAGTTGTATCACCCATGCCCTGACGTAATACTTCTACTTCACCATCTACTAAACTGACTAGCGAGGTGACCTCCATACCGCAGTATCCGCCATCTATGATCAAGTCTAGGCTATGCTCTAGGGTTTGCCGAATGTCGTAGGGGTCTGTTAAAGGAAAATTTTCATTGGGTAGAATCAATGAGCTACTGAGCATAGGCTCGCCTAGCTCTTTTAGTATAGCTAAGGCAATAACATTGTCTGGTACACGCAGGCCTATGGTTTTCTTTTTAGGGTGAAGGAGCTTTTTGGGCACTTCTTTACTGGCTTTTAGAATGAAGGTGTAAGCACCTGGCGTGTGGGACTTTAAGATTCTATAGGCTTCGTTATCTACTTTGGCATAGGTGGCAATTTGGCTTAGGTCTTCACACACTAGGGTAAGGTGGTGTTTTTCATCTAGCTGGCGTATTTGCTTAATGCGGTCTACAGCTTTTTTATCACCTATATGACAAGCGATAGCGTAGGCGCAATCTGTTGGGTACACCACCACACCACCCTCTTGGATGATTTCTACAGCCTGTTTGATTAGGCGAGGTTGAGGAGATTCTGGATGAATTTGGAAGAATTGGCTCATGGGATGTTTTTAGTTTGTATTCTATTTTATGTTGGCAGTAGCCATTGTAGGCGCTAAACTGCGGTTTGAATATGGAAGAGTTGATTTTTGGAAAGGATATTATGAAAGCGATTATACCTGTAGCGGGTTTAGGTACTCGGATGTTACCGGCCACTAAGGCTATTCCTAAAGAAATGCTGCCCATTGTGGATAAACCCATGATTCAGTACATTGTGGATGAGATTGCGGCAGCAGGCATTAAGGACATTGTACTGGTTACCCACGGTAGTAAGAATTCTATTGAGAACCATTTTGATACTCAGTTTGAGCTGGAGTCCACTTTAGAAACACGGGTTAAGCGACAGTTATTGGATGAAGTGCGCTCTATCACGCCACCTGGGGTGAATATTATGCATATTCGCCAAGGTAAGGCGTTGGGTTTGGGTCATGCTATTTTGAGCGCTAAGCCTGTCATTGGTGATGATGACTTTGTGGTTGTATTGCCTGATGTGTTAATTGATAACCTGGCTTCTAACCCAGAAAAAGATAATCTTGCAGCCATGCTTCAGCGTTTTAATGAAAATGCTGCCTGCCAGATTATGGTTAACCCTGTGCCAGATGAACGAGTTTCTAACTTTGGCGTGGTGGACGTGAATGGCAGCTCCCTTTCTAGGGGTAAGTTTGCTCGCATTCAAGCCTTGGTAGAAAAGCCCGCTGTGGAAGATACACCTAGCAACTTAGCCATTACTGGCCGCTATGTATTGCATCGCAATGTATGGAAGCAGCTTGCTGCAACTGCGCCTGGTGTGGGTAATGAAATTCAGTTAACGGATGCTATTGCTGGCTACTTGAAAGCTGGCGGCGCTATTGAGGCTTACCATATTGCAGACCGTACCTTTGATTGCGGTGATAAGCTAGGCTTGGCGATGGCTTACGTTGAGCATGCCCTTAGGCATGAGGGCATTGGAGACGAGTTTGCAGCGTTTTTGCGAAATCTGAAAGTTTAGCGTTACATTCTAAACTCAATTAAGCAACGATTTGCTGTTGTTTGTATTCATACGAAAATCATTTCTGTTTCGTTGAAAACCCTAATAAATCCAATTGTACTGGTACTGCACTTAGGCGTGGCTCCTGAGTTTCATGAGACTCATGGGCAGTCTCAGCTTCCTGCTGAGGCTGTTGACTTAGCTGTGGCTCTTGGTTTAGCTTTGGCTCAGCTTGTGTTGGCTCGGTTTGTGTGGCCTGAACACGGCCTGCCTCGGCCGCACGTTCGGCTTCCATAGCATCTACCGGCTCTGAGACAGTTTTCTTGCCCCTGCCCCTGAAATACGCACACCACACTCGGTAACCAAGTACCCAACAAAAGAACACCACGATGAGGTAACCAAACAAACTGCTGAACTCGAACCCTGCAAACCATGCCAGCATAGTGTCAAGGGCCATAGGCGTTATCCACCACCAACGTAGTTAATCATAATACCAGCCGCGACAGCCGAGCCAATAACGCCTGCCACGTTGGGGCCCATGGCATGCATTAACAAAAAGTTTTGGTTATTGGCTTCTAA
>Ga0209384_1000185_pt1 | contig 43794 bp, 37 predicted proteins | sample CoawatmetaG05DNA_FD_187511 | JGI IMG/M metagenome (GOLD analysis project Ga0209384, IMG submission 187511) | Marine microbial communities from the West Antarctic Peninsula - Coastal water metaG058-DNA (SPAdes) (version 2) | ecosystem: Environmental > Aquatic > Marine > Coastal ... | reverse complement strand
CACAAGATACATGGACCCAAGGGTATTGGTTTTGTATATGTTAAGAGCGGTTTGAAAGTAAAGCCGTTTATTCAGGGTGGCGGTCAAGAAAGAAACTTAAGGGCAGGAACAGAAAATACGATTGGTATTTGTGCACTTGGAAAAGCATTTGAAATTGCAACGAATGAAATGGCCCAGGATCAAAAAAAAGTTGAGGCACTCAAAACACGTGTGATTCAAGAAGTTCAGCGCATAGTGCCTGGTGTCAAGTTTTTTGGTAGAAGCGCGGAGTTAGATAAGAGTTTATACACGGTGCTAAGTATCGCATTCCCTAAAACAGGTAATGACATGCTCACCTTTAGTTTCGACATGAAAGGAATTAGTGTTTCAGGTGGGTCAGCTTGTACTTCTGGATCTAATCAAGGTTCTCATGTATTAAGAGGGTTAGGAGCCTGGACTGAAGATTATCAGCCGGTTAGAGTATCTTTCAGTAAGTTTAACACACAAGATTGTGTGACTGGTTTTATTCAAGCACTGGAAGAAATCTATGCCATTACTCCGGCGAAATAGTTCATCCTACCTTATGATGGTGACTGATCCCATGCGCAGTTCATCGCCTCCAGTGAAACGATACGTATACACGTCTTGGTCGGTACTTTTTCCTTGAGTAGTGCCATCCCAAAATTCTTCAAAGGGATTATCACTGCGAAATACTTCGTTTCCCCAACTGTCGAAAATAACGAAAAGCGGATTTTCTAAACAGCTATTTCCTGATATTTTGAATACCTCATTATGGATATCGCCATTTGGTGTAAAAGCACTTGGTATGAATACCCTGCCATCAATTCTAATAATCTCAGCTAAGAAGTCGAATTTGTAATCTCTGTTACAAACGGTGTCAGTGATGGTAAGTGTTACGCTTTCTAATCCGGATTCTGGATATCTAAAAGTTGGTATCATCCCCGTGTCTGCCGAGCCACTAAAATCCCATAAAAAGATCATGGTACTATCAACGTTGTTATAAAAAACGTCAACACCACCATAGCGGCAGCTGTCAGTGGTAACATCTACGGTAGGCGTATTTGCGTCGTTATCAAACACGATCTCGAAAAGTTGCGTAGCGAACACATCGCAAAAAGAATCTCGAGCAACCACTGATGCTGAATATGTAGCAAAAGAAGGGTACGTGTGGTTCACATTACGATTTGTGGTAGTTAGCGTAGACCCATCTCCAAAATTCCATTCAAAATAGTCGGCATCACCCAGGTTTTCAACCCAGCTAACCTCTCTAAATAGATCACAGCTTACGTAATCTTCAGTCCAATCCGTTACTGGGAAATTAGCAGTGTCATGCTTGATTTCAATATAAGTGGTATCATAACTATCGCAAATGGTATCAATCGCTACTAGCATTACGTTATAGGTACCTAGAGCAGGGAAGGTGGCAATGGGATTTTCCATATTACTGGTGTCCCCTTGGTCGAAATCCCAGTAATAGGCATTCGCATTGACACTGTTGTTATTCAACCTTAAAGTGAGTTCATAGCAGTTGGTGTCAATTAGATAATCAAGGTCAACCTCTGCGCTCGCTTCAATACCCGTTTCGAAATCTAATTTTATGACGCCAAGATTACAATTACTACTATTGTTCAGCATGGAAAAAGCTCCAGGTGTCGTTGGTAAATCATCATTCCCGCCACAACCTGCACAAACGGCTTGATAAATGCGTCCCCGATCATCAAATCTTGAAGTTCCACCATCTACATGTTCTGCGCTGTTCGGTCCTCCAAAGTAGCTTCCATATTTAAATGACGTAAAGTTTTTAGCCAGCACCATGAAATAGAAATCGGATCCATCCGTAGTGGAATCCATAGCATCGCTACTCACAGGTAAAAGGCTCACTGTGGTGGGCACGAAGGAACTGTTGGTTACACCGCCCCATCCAGATAATAAAATATTTAAACAATCATCAACATTAAATGCCGTAGGGACTAGGTTTAAACTTCCTTGTGGCGATCCAAATGCAGTAGAACCCATACTGGTGGAAAGGTCTAGACTAATTTTATGAATGAACTGTTTCCGGTATTGTGGTGTGCCCCAGGCTCCGGAACTAATAGGGTAATTACCTAGCGTTTGTCCAAAGACAAAAATATTACCTAGTTTATCAATGTCCATTAGAAAGGTTTGGTCATAAGCCGCTGTTCCAACATAGCTACTTCGTATTAACGCGCCAGTAGCACCGTTAAAACGCGCCACATAACCGTCGTCTTCCGTTCCTAGACGAGTCGCCTTATAAGCACCCAAGGTTGATGGTAAATTTCCACCCTCAGTACCTCCACATATGTAGACGAAACCGTTAGACTCTCTGATGCTATAACCGGAGTCATCACTGGTACTCCCGTAATAATTACTCCAAAGTATGGTGGTCCCCGCTGGGTTTATTTTCATGACCACTGCGTCTTGACCTCCTGCAATATTACAGGAAGAACAGTTCGTAGTTGGGAAATTTGTGCTCGTAGTGGATGCTGTGAGGTAAATGTTATTTGAACCATCCACTAAGACTTCACCGCGGGACGCATCACCATAATTTTTTGCCATGCCTAGATTGAGTCCGTCAGTGCCATTACCTCCCAGATAAGTAGAGCTTAGTATAGCGGATCCCGCTTGATTAAAACGAGTTAAAAACAGGTCCGGTTTGTCAAACTCATACCCGTTAATTTGCACCGATGCACCACCTGCGTTTGAACTCTGTATTGGGTTTTGGGTAGGGAAATTACTGCTTCCTGTCGTTCCCATAACGATCAGCTGTCCATTAGAATTCACCACTAAGCTGTGCGGGTGCTCTGATTTTGTTCCGCCTAAATAAGTAGCGTACAGCAAGGTTGCGCCAGATGGCTCAAATACTGAAATCGTAACATCTGGAATAAAACCAATGTTAGGTCCTGGTGGGTCATTGTATCCTACTTGATAGGCGCCTACTGTAGATACATAGCCTGTCGCAAAAGAAACTCCTCCGCCATATAGTCTACCTAGATCATCATACGTTGCGGTAAATCCCCAGTTGTCTGTCAATGATCCACTAAATGAAGTAAAAATTAATTGTGGATCTATGACCAATGAGTCTAGGGTATTCACATCTATCTCGCTTTCAAAAGACAGGTGACCTCGATCATTTTTGTACCAAACGCCAAAATCTATGCGCTCACCATTTCTCCATCCCCAAGCAACAGGTATACTTTCTATAAAAGAACCTACAGATGTTTCGACTTCTATAAATCCCTCGGGGTCTAAAGAGATCGTCGTAGCTCCGTCATAGGTCCATTCGATGTCCTTGAATACAGAGGTATTTGTGAGATGCCAATCGTATTTTAAATGATGACCACCTTGGTGAAACTCAAGGCGCGAACCATCATATATTCCTTCGTATATCAAGGAAGTTTGAGGTTTGACACCAGAACGCCACGTTGAGCTATCACTGCCTAGAAAATAATTTTGAACGTAAGAAACGGGATGAGTCCCGTACGGATTTATGGTTTGACCATTCAAGAACTTTAATCGTAGAGCGTGAAATTCCAACCCTTCCTCTGGTGCGCTTAATCCGGCTTCATGAATGTGATGTCCCTTATGATCTTCTCCTTGGATAGCGTTTTTTAAGACGAACTGTACGGCACTTTCTTCAAAAAATAATGCCCCACTTTTTAATCGCATCTGGTAGGCAAAATCACCCTCCCATTGCCCTTCGTTAGGTACAAAAAGCACCTCCTGACCCAAGAGACTAAGGGTAGATAACCATAATATGACTAAAAGAGAACCGGTATTTCGCATACAGAATAAAAGTAATACAAAAATGGGGCCTATTCTATCAAAGTGGTGAGTACCATTAGTTTTGTTTTCCCAATCTGTAGTGCAAAAACTTTATTTTCGCGTCCTTCCTTGAATTTAATTTTCTTTCTCACTTGGGTCGGGGACTCTGGAAAGCCAATGCATTCAATCGCTGCTGCAATAGGATTGTGCTTAAGTCGATACGGTTTCGCAATTTCATCAATCTTAAAAACCTTATAAAAAGGTGAGTAAACAGGTTTGTTTTTACAGGTATATAGATGTCCGTAAATAGTCTTTTCCAATCCTAGTTCTTTAGCCAATTCTATGTGTAGAGTACTCTTAGATAACCCTGGCGATGGTTGGATGATATAATTTTGAAATTCCTCGGTCGTGACGGTTTCTTTAATACCAAGCCTTCCTGAATAAGAGTAGCCAGAGTCAAGGTCAACAACTTGAATAGAGTTATTGGATGGTAATTCAGAGGATTGCAGTGTTAGAACTTCTTTACATTCTCCCTGAAACTGTATTACTACTACGGAGACTAACCCGGTTAATTCTGACGTAGAATTTAGATCTACCATTGGGCTATGTTTAGCAACAACATTAGATGCTCTCTTGAGCAACTCGTGCTGTATTTCGATGAGGTTTGGGGTGCCTTCCGCCATGGAAAATGTTCTGTTGTCTCTGGCTCTACGATCCGGATCAAGGTAAAAAGTCAGTTTGTCTTTAGTGATCGCATGATCACAGATCCAATGGTCTATATCTTCTAGTCCAGCAGGTTTTGAGAGCACGGTTATATTTGGAAGATTATGCCGTAACAAAATGGCAAGGTCTTCGTTTTGCTCAAAACATAAATGTGCTGCACAATCATTACGCTTAGATAGTGCCCAAGTATCAATCCCCAAACCTGCACAAAGATCTATCGTGTAGGGGGTATGCACATGGGAACCTTTGTATTGAGCCGTTGCAGTCGAACTACTTTGCTCTAACGCTAATCCACTAGGAAAAATCCATCGCTCACCAAGTGTTTCAAACTTTTTTCTTTTTTTTTGACGTGCCTCTATTTGAGTTATGGCAGAGAAAAAAGGATCTTTCAACCCAAACTTTAAACGAAGTTTAGAGGTGTTGTCCTTCTGGTGCTTCAGGATCCATTGCCATTGTTCTTCTCCAAGACAATGTGGATTGACTTGTTGATGGGGGTGCTCAGTTTGACTATTCATCGATAGACTTCATGGCAGTATTAAAGACAATTCGAGCAACACTATAGAACGGAACGGCAATGATCATTCCCCCAATTCCCAAAAACGTACCCGCGATTGAAATGACTAAAAAGATCTCGAGTGGATGTGCACCCACACTGTTCGAAAATATGATGGGTTGAAAAACTATGTTGTCCAATAGTTGTACTCCGCCAAAAAGAAGGAGTAACCAGTAAAGGCTTTGTACGAGATCAATATCTAGACTAGGATCTGACACTCCCATAGCATAAAGCTGTCCTAGACTCAACAGTATTCCAAGGGATGCGCCAATCAGCGGCCCAACATAAGGGATGAGGTTAAAGACAGCGGCGCAAAGTGCCAATACAACAGCACCTTTGACACCTATAAATGTCATGCCCAGCGCTAATAAGATGAAAACAGCGGTGATTTGAAACAAAACACCAAAGCTATAACGAGTTACAACCTGTTTGATTTGAGGTGTCATGACATCCACTTTATCGTGATAAGATTCAGGGGTTATTAAATCAACAAACTTGTGTGCTAAATCACGTTCCCTGATGAGAAAGAAAGAAATGAAAGCAACAGAGAATAACCCAATAATAATTTGGCCAATACCACCTAAAAGTGAAAAGAAAACGTTGCTGATGGCATCAACACTTGCAAAAGATTGTAATGTCTCATTAATATTTGTCAATTCCTCCTTTGAGTTCATACCAAAAGAAGTAAGAATGGCATCAAGTTGGTTCCACTCTAGTTGCAAACTTGCGATGAGTTCATCATAAGGAATGGTTTTAATGAAATTAAACTCTTGCGCAAGTACAGGTAAGAACCAGGTTACTATGCCTGCGAAAACAGTCACGATAATGGACAATGTAAGTGCCGCGGCTCCAGTGTTTCCTAATCGTAAACCAATTTTCGGAATCTTCCCTATGAAACTAACAATAGGTCTTCCTAAAACGCTAATGTATAGCGCTATAACGGCGTAAACTAAAACGGATTTTATCAAATAAATAGCATAACAGCTAGCTACGATCACGGCAAGTTGTAAAACACCGATTGCCAAAGGTTGGATTTTGATGGGTTTCATGGGAATGAATTTCTTACTAAGGACCAATGTACCAAGTTTGCCCCCATTTTCAACGCCAAGGATCTTTTCTCTTTTGAATCTTGATGGACCTCCGCATCCTCCCAGCCATCACTTAAGTCAGTTTCATATGTTAATATGGCCACCAATTCACTATGAAGGAAATATCCTACAGCTTCCTGAGGAAGCCCGTCATGCTCATGAATTTTCGGTAATCCAGTTGGCATTTGAAAGGGTATTTGAAAAATGGGATGTTTAATAGAAATAGACTCAATGGTAGCTTCATTAAATACTTTTGCCAATTCCTCCAACGCGAAATCTTTCATTCCATAATTATCATCGATATGTAAGAAGCCGCCTCTCTCAACAAATTGCCTCAGTATTTCAGCTTCTTCTTTGGAGAAAACTATTCTACCATGGCCAGTGGCATGAAGGAAGGATATACCAGAAGATAATAAGGAATTCACCGATACCTCTTTTGCCATAACAACGGTTCGTGCTCCTGTAGCTTCGTTATAGAACGTGCTTAAGTTATCTAAGGCTGTTGGATTAGCATACCAATCTCCACCGCCATCATATTTTAGTAGTCCCAATACTTGGGCGCTAGAAGTACTTATCAGGAACGAAAAGAGTAGTATAGATACTGCACGCATAGGATTCAAATATACTAGGAAAAGCTGATCAATACGCGATGCCATTCATTCAATCATTTGGTGCTTGTTATTCCGATTATCATGTTAATTTTGACCTAACATGAAAAAAGTATTTTTGTTATTCCTGTTGACTTTTACAGGATGGTTTAACGAAGAAGTGCAGGCTCAGTGTATGCAGAGTACGCCCTTTGCTGAAAATTTTGATGGTAATTCGTGGATCTCTCCTTCAGGATGGAACAACAATGGTTCAATACCTAGTTGTTGGACGAGAAATTTAACCAACCGCAATTACTTATGGATGCCTTCTGATCCTTCATTTGTTTCAGCGAACTCGGGTCCCGCTGGAGACCATACTACTGGCTCAGGTGGATATGCCTTCGCAGAAGGTTGGTTTACAGGGATTACCACCACAAACCAAGATGTCACCAACCTAATTACTCCGCCCATAGACCTCAGTACAGATACCCTCCCTAGATTAGTGTTCTATTACCACATGTTTGGCTCGGATATTACTTGGTTGAATATTAAAGTACGTAAAGTGGGTACCACGAACTGGGTCAATGTGCACACCTTTAATTCAAGTACGACTTCCTCACAGTTTACGAGTAACAGCTCGCCATGGAAAAAACATGTGGAGTCCTTATCCCAATTTGCAGGAGATACTGTTCAAATTAGATTCAATGCAAAAAGAAGCTCAAGCTTTAGTTGGTTCACGAATAGTAGAATTGCGATTGATGATATACTTGTTGAAGAGACACCTTCTTGCGACCAACCTTTTAATATAACCATCTCTCAAACGACCCCTACTGGGGGTACCTTAAATTGGTCTTCATTGAATTCAAGTCCATTGAGTTATCAGGTCCAATATGCTTTAAGTACCGGATCAGTAGTCAATGGTACTTTAGCCAACTTCACATCGAAACCGAGCGCATTGAGTGGATTGTTGTCCAATACAAATTATGATGTTCGGGTGCGTGAAATTTGCGCAATCGGAGATACAAGTTTATGGTCCGCAACAACAACATTCAGAACACAATGCGCGCAATATATAGCACCTTTTGTTGAGGATTTTGAAGGAACTGGTTGGGCGCCCTCGACAGTCTGGAATGCACAGGGGGATATAGACCCTTGCTGGAACGTGCAAGGATCGGCCACTAAGTTTTGGAATGTTGGTGAACCAGCATTTAGTTGGATACAAACGGGTCCGTCTGGAGACCATACTTCAGGCTCAGGACAATATATGTATCACCAAGTAACTTCAACCTTGAGCTCTGGTTTAGATCCAAGACTTATCTCACCATGGATTGATATGGATACTATTTCTGATCCCGAATTGTCTTTTTGGTACCACGGATATGGTCAATCTATGGGTGCCTTAAACGTAAGGATTCAGACCATTGGAGGCACGTGGTCTTCCGTTTGGGATACTTCCGGAATTACACACAGCAGTTCAACTGCACCGTGGTTAGAGCAGATTATAGATCTGACCAGTTATGCTGGAGATACCATAAGGGTGCGGTTTGACTATGGTGGCGCCTCAGGATCATTTTACACCCAATTCGCATTGGATGACCTGTCCTTGGCAAAAGCTCCTGATTGCCCTAAGCCAAAGTTTACATCCATAACTGGAGTAGGAGTACAGGTGGCCCAGTTGGATTGGACGAGTGGTGGAGCTTCGGATTTTCAAATTAGGTACAGAGCTCTTGGCAGTTCAACATGGACCTGGACAACCGCCGCCACAAGTGCAAAAGGAATACCAGGACTCAGTCCAAAAACAACTTACGAATGGCAAGTCAGAGATTCCTGTGGATTAGGCAGTGCAAGCTCTTGGGTTTTGGGGCCATTATTTACCACGAAATGTACGGTGTTCACAGCTCCTTTTTCTGAAGACTTTTCAAATACTACAAACTGGGTTGGACCTGGTTTTCCTGATCAAAACGGTGCAATAGATGATTGTTGGTTACGCTCAGATAGTACAGATTATTTTTGGACTGGAAAGGGAGTACATTACGCAGGTACAGGTCCCTCTGCAGATCATACCTCGGGTTCAGGTGGATACACCTTTGCACGAAGTGCGACCCCCTTTTCGGCAGGAGCAGATACGGAATTGAGAACACCATTGATTGATTTAGATACCCTGCATTCTCCGGAACTCATCTTCTGGTATCACATGTATGGATCCGATATAGATCAATTAAAAGTTTTTGTCAAACCACTTGGACAGCAGGCCTTATTGCTGAAAACGATTACTGGACAGAAGCAGGCGTTATCAACGTCAAGCTGGTTAAAGCAATCATTGAGTTTACTAGCTTATGAAAATGATACTGTCCAAATCATTTTTAAGGCATATCGAGGAAATGGATCTCCATTTACTCCTTTTAAAGCCGATATTGCCTTAGATGATATAAAGATTAATGAGACAACCACTTGCCCAGCTCCCGTAATTACAGCTTCAAACATATCCTACAACAGCGCCCAATTAGATTGGAATGGTAATTCTTCTACATCGGCGGTAGAGTATGACCTGGCTAACTTTACGCTTGGGGCGGGAATAACTATGGCCGCTACCGGTCAATCCGCCATGGTTAATGGTCTTCAACCTAACACCACCTATGATGCTTGGGTTCAAGATTCATGTACCCCAACGCTAAATAGTTTATGGTCGATGGTTCAGTTTACAACCTTGCCATGTCCGGCTCTAGTGGCCACGGGTTCTTTCGTGAATTCAGGTTCTAGTGCTACTGGATATAGTACTGCGATGAATTCTGACTCTACCATTTGGTTCTGGGGGGATGGTACGTACTCTGACGGAGATACAGCAACACATACCTACACCACGTTTGGTTCTTTTACAATCTACCAGGTCGTCTACAATAACTGTGGGAGTACAGATTCTTTAAGTTATACATGGTCCTTATGTGACACGACTGTATTAAACCCGACTTACGTTGTAAATGGTTTACAAGTTGCTTTTGACGGCGCTTCATCCTCGTCAGGTACAGGTCTAGCGTACTATTGGAGCTTTGGTAACGGAATTTTAGGGCAAGGAGACACACTTACTGTTAACTATGCCACTGCAGGGGTTTATACGGTCTCATTGTTAGCTGTTAATTCTTGCGGTGACTCAATTTTAACCTCATTTGATGTTACATTATGTCCACTAGTGAATCTTACCTTTAGCTCTACAGTGGTAGGTAATCTTTTTACATTCAGTGCACAGCCAAGCAACCTATTAAATTACCAATGGGATTTTGGGGATGGAAATGCTGGAACAGGAGCAGTGGTATCGAACTCCTATGGAACTAATGGTTCTTTTACGGTGACGTTAAGTGGGCAAGATTCCTGTGGGAATACCTTTGTTTACAGCGACATTGTTGCTACTTGTGACCTTCCTCAAGGAGATTTTACTTTTAGCTTAGTGGGAACCGGGTCAACAGGGCTTATCGTTGATTTCCAGGCCACTGCGACAGGTGCTAATCAATACCACTGGTTCTGGGGAGATGGTACGTTCGATAAGGGCAATGCTCCAAATCTCCAACATACCTATGGCGTTATTACGTTAAACTACTCGGTTACCTTACTATTGATCAATGATTGTGGTGATACCACAAGTGTTACTCGTTCTTTGAATGAAGTCGGAATATCAGAAACAGGTACTGAATGTCGTCTATACCCTAACCCAACAAGGGCTTCTTTGAGGGTTGAATTTCCTCAAACCATCAACACAAGGGTTCAATTATTCTCATCAATTGGAGCCATTGTTCATGACGTTACCACTGAAAATAGTTCGTGGATAGATATTGATATGTCCGATTTTCCATCAGGAACTTACGCTCTCCGCGTTCTTATAGACGACCTATGGCATTATTATCCGCTCGTTAAGATATAGGTAGCTCTAACCTGACTTATATTTGTGAAAGGCCTACAAAAAACCTTCAATCACAATGGAACATACAATCACCAAGATTTTAGTTGCTAATCGTGGAGAAATTGCGTTACGCGTAATGAGAACAGCGCGAGAGATGGGTATTAAAACTGTCGCTATATATTCGGAAGCAGATCGAAGAGCTCCTCATGTATTGTTCGCTGATCAAGCAGTATGTATTGGTCCAGCGCCCTCAGCAAGTAGTTATTTAAAGGGAAACGAAATCATTCGTATTTCTACCTCGCTTGGAGTTGATGCCATACATCCGGGATATGGATTCCTTAGTGAAAATGCCGATTTCGCAAGAAACGTGGAGGCTGCAGGGATGATATTCATTGGACCTCGCCCTCATGCTATAGAGATCATGGGAGACAAACTAAGCGCAAAGGCTGCAGTTGAGAATTTTGACGTTCCATTAGTGCCGGGCACTGAGGGAGAGGTGAAAGATGTAAGCGAAGCACTAGTATTGGCGCATGACATTGGATTCCCTGTGATGATAAAGGCCAGTGCTGGTGGTGGTGGTAAGGGCATGAGAATAGTGCATAACCCTGAAGAATTTGCCTCTCAAATGGAACGCGCAGTAAGCGAAGCGACTAATAGTTTTGGAAACGGCGCTGTATTTGTAGAAAAGTATATTCAGAACCCTCGTCACATTGAAATTCAAGTATTGGCAGATGAATATGGAAACGTGGTTCACCTTTTTGAACGTGAATGTTCGATCCAGCGTAGACATCAGAAAGTGATAGAAGAAGCACCGTCTGTGGTCTTAAACCCTGAGCTAAGAGCAGCAATGGGAGCAGCAGCAGTGAGTGTTGCGAAGGCATGTAACTATAGAGGGGCAGGTACAGTAGAGTTTATATTTGAGCCAGGAGGTAAGTTTTATTTTTTGGAAATGAACACAAGGTTACAGGTAGAACACCCTGTAACTGAGCAGATTACTGGTAAAGACTTAGTAAAAGAGCAGATTAATATAGCGAAGGGTAAAGTCTTGTCCTTCACGCAGGAAGAACTCAGTATTCAAGGTCACTCCATAGAGGTTAGGGTTTATGCAGAGGACGCGGTAGCTAATTTTATGCCTGGTACTGGAGTTTTAAAAGAATACAGACGCCCGCAAGGTTTAGGGGTTAGGGTAGATGATGGATTGGAACAAGGAATGGAAGTAAGTATCTATTATGATCCAATGATCGCTAAACTAATTACGTTCGCTCCGACTCGCGATGAGGCTATAGCACGTATGAAGCGAGCTATCAGTGAGTACCGAATTTCAGGCGTTCAAACTACGCTGGATTTCGCTCAATATGTCATGAATCATGATGCCTTTGTTTCAGGGAAATTTGACACACACTTTGTACAGAATTATTTTACACCTGAATCATTAATCCCTGAAAACGAGTCTCTGGAGGCAATAGGCGCTGCAGCTTTAGCAAGTATGCTTCAAGAAAATAAAGCAAGCCAAAAAACAGTAATCAATGAAAAGCCAAGTAGATGGAAGGCGAATAGGGGGTAATGGTGTTCTATTGCTCTTCGTTCTTTTTGGGCACTCTCTTTGGAGTCAAATAACCACGGATACATTGAGTGTATCAAATGAGGCTACTGGAATTCTAACTGGTCAGCTTATTGTGCACGGTGACACCATACCATGGTCTATCTTGGATGAAGTACTGTTTGTACCAAAACCAACGTTGACAGACAATCAGGCTAGAAGAAATTATTACAATTTAACAAAGAAGGTCAACCGTGTTTATCCTTACGTGAGAGAAGCAGCACTTAGAATGGATACATTGAACATGCAGCTCGACGGTATCAATAAACGATATCAAAAAAAGAAGTATATCAAGGGTTATCAAAAGTTTTTAGAAGAGCGTTTTGAGCCAGAACTAAGGAAATTAACCAGAAGTGAAGGTCAAATCTTAAGCAAGCTCATTTATAGGGAAACAGGCACTAGTGTGTTTGCGATCATCAAGACCTATCGCAATGGATTTTCTGCGCGTATTTGGTCCTTAACAGCTTGGTGGTACGATATAGACCTCAAACGTGCATATGACCCTAGTATGGATCCAGAGGACAAATTGATAGAGAATATTCTGGTGAGAAAGTTTATTTCTGGAGCGTTGATTCCTGCTCATGCGGATGAACTCCAGAGACATCAACCGTAAAGACTTTGGTATCCGTTTTCTGACGACTATTCCAGTAGGTATTGTAGGTATCGTCAAAAGAAGTTCTATGCTCAAGTACGTCGTCTGCATTGCCCATTAGGGTCATGCACAATTCTGATACCTCGCGAAGTGCACCGAAACCACCGCCAAAAGCCGTAGCGTAGTCGAAACAAGACTTTGACCTCATAAAATCCCTAGTGATAGGGTTAGATCCATGGCTAATTAAAAACCGAACACCAACCTTCTCAGCGACATTTATGTCGAGAACGTCATCAAAGCAAAACCCAATTTGATCTGGGGTAAGGTTGTGCTTTGAGCAGATATAGTCCAGTACCACAGTCTTGTCTTTAGCACCCATATAAATGGCGTCAAAGTGTTCACGCTGCGCAAAATAAGCACCCGTTGGATTATTAACTCCAGTTACAATAGCAAAAGCTGGTAAGGTATGCTCAAGATTCAAATAGCTTGAGAAGCGTAGCAGGTTTAATCCCATTGCATCGATCTCATTAAAAGAACTTTCGCCACGGTCATTTTTTGTTCCTGGATGAAATACCCCATCCCAATCAAACAACCACATTTTGATGTGAGCGAGTCGCTCAGCGATGGTGACCTCATCATTTAAAAACTCTCCTGAGAATGCTGCCTCCATTAGTGCAAGTCTTGTATGTCAATCATGCCCACGACTACTCCGCTTTCTTCAACAATGATCGTATCCACATTACAGTCTTTAAACATTTGTTCTGCATCGATTAATAGTGAAGAGGAGGCTATTGTCTTTGGATTATTAGAAACGAAAGAGGATAAATTGGAAGCAGCTGCATTGCCACCTTTGGTCACAAATCTTCGAAGATCACCATCCGTAAATATCCCAATAGCCCGTCCGTTCTCATCAATAATACTACAGGCTCCTAATCCTGATGTAGTCATTTGAACCAAGGCCGTAGTTATAGTATCTGAAGCTAAGGCAGTTGGATTGTCTTTGCGCATAGCCTGCCCTACGTGATGGGTGAGTAGATTCGTATGTTGAACGAATTGATCTGTACCCATTGTAGTAAGGTGATTATTGGTCAAGTTTTTCATGATGGACCAAGGCACGGTAACAGCATGTGCACCGACTTCTAGTGCGTCTCTTACGTGCTGTGCATTACGAACAGAACTGAACATGATTTTACTATCATACCCATAGTGCTCTACCGCTTCTACACAGTCTGCCACTAGTGCAAGCGCATCCGTTCCCTGGTCCTGTAGTCTACCGACTAAAGGACAGATGTATGTCGCTCCTGCCGCCATGGCCATGTAGGCTTGTTGTAAGGTATATACAAGGTGGAGATTTACTTTGAAACCTTCATTCGTAAGGGCCTTACAGGCCTTAGTCCCTTCAAGGCTCATTGGAATTTTATAGACTGTACTTTTCTTATCTAAACCCAGTGCATCTTGACGTTTAGCCTCAGCGATGATTTCATCGGAAGTAGTTCCTAACGCTTCTATTTGAAGGATGGGCACCTTTTTGCTCAGGGCGATAATAGCACCATTTATATCTGTAATGCCATGTCGATGCATGAAAGTAGGAGTAGTAGTAAGTCCAGTAAGGTATCCTAATTCAAAGGCTTGGTCAATCTCGTTGACATCAGCAGAATCTAAGTACAATTCCATTAGCGGTATTGTTTTTCAATGTTATGAATAGCCAGTAGAGGTTCCATAAATGATTCTAACTGGGTAATATCTAATTGGCTCGCGGCATCGCACAATGCTTCCGAAGGACAAGGGTGCGTTTCAATAAATACACCATCTACTCCTGCGGCAACACCAGCACGTGCTAAAGTTGGTAAATATTCACGTAACCCTCCATTTGGATCGGAGGAAGGAATTCCATATTTCCGAATGCTGTGGGTAATGTCAAAAATCACTGGGTAGCCAGACTGTCTGAGATCGTAAAATGCTCGTGGGTCAACAATAAGGTCATTATAACCAAAAGTAAAACCGCGTTCCGTAAGAATGATGTTTTTATTACCGGTACTTTCAATCTTAGCCACAGGTTTCACCATGTTTTGAGGTGCAAGAAATTGGCCATGCTTTAGGTTGACCGCTTTACCTGTTCGTGCCGCTGCGAGTACCAACTCCGTTTGCATGCACAAATAAGCAGGAATTTGTATAATGTCAACAACTTCACCTGCGGGTGCTGCTTGATCAGGGTAATGAATGTCAGTAATTAACGAAAATCCGAACTCATCTTTGACTTTCTGCAGTATTCTTAGTCCTTCATCCAGACCTGGCCCACTATAGAAATCTATAGAAGATCTGTTGTCTTTTTGAAATGAACTCTTGTAAATAACATGAACCTCTGGATGTTTAGACTGGTATTGAGCCAATTGCTCCGCCACCTTCATCATGATAGATTCCTCTTCTATAACACAGGGACCGCTTATTAGCGTGAACGTGTCTCCACCGATGAGATGGTTGCCTACAGGTACTTTATAATCAGACATTCCTTGCAATTCTTAGGTACGCGAATGTACCGATTTTTAAAGACCTATGTATCTACTTTATAAAGGATTTAGCACGCTCGAAGTCCTCAGGTGTATCGATAGAGAGCGGTTTACTAGGCGCGGTGGCAACAGACCATGTATATCCATGTTCCATCCAGCGGAGTTGTTCGAGCATTTCTGTTTGTTCGAGCGGAGTAGGCGTTAAGGCACAATAGGTTTTAAGAGCCTCAGGTGTGAAGGCATATACCCCTACATGTTGAAAACGCTTAGCTTGTCCTTCTCGAGAGTTTGGAATAGGGTTTCTCGAGAAATATAGCGCTTGATTATTCAGGTTGGTGGTCACGAATACATTACTGTTGCTGTCATAGTTTGGAATAGGTGCCTTAAGCGTAGCAGCCATAGGTTGTTCCTGTTCTAGTAATCTTGTTAATGGCGCAAGAACATCATCTGTAATGAACGCTTCGTCTCCCTGAACATTGATGATGTAGTCGTATTGTTTCCCTAAGAGTTGGTATGCTTCAAGGGTACGAAGGGTACCGTTTTCATGTTTAGGCGAAGTAATTACATAGGGGATATCGAGTGACTTACAAGCAAGTCCTATTTCGGTTGAATCTGTGGCCACTAAAACGTCACTGAAACTTTTTGAAACTCGCCCATAAGTATGCGCTATAAGTGGTTTCCCGGCTAGCATAAGCAATGGTTTACGAGGGAGCCTAGTCGATCCTAAACGAGCTGGTAGTATGACGAGTATGTTTAAATTTCTGGACAAATTTTTGATCAATTAACTCTTAATGCGTTAACGGGTTGGGAACTCTATTTCAACCTCCTTCCTGCTTTTATTGTTGCAATATCGGGTTTACTTATCACAGCAGAAACAAAAATATACATCAATACTTTATGTTCATTAACTTGCCAAAAGGATTTTTAGATACGAAACATCAAAGTGAAAATAACATTTGCACTTTCCATTTTAGGACTTACGCAACTTCCTGCTACTGAGGAAGACCTGAATCTTGCCTATAGAGATTTGGCTAAAATTAAGCATCCTGATGTTGGCGGTTCAGAGAAGGAATTCAAGGAACTTCAAGAAGCACGTGATTATGTGAAAAAGACAATGATTGTTGTCAATTACGCCAAAAAACCAATCTCTGCGGAAGATGAACTTCTCAATAAGAAAAGGGAGACCTTAAAAGCTGAAATGCTAAAGAGACGGGCGAAAGAAGATCATAAAAGAAATTTGCAGGGAACTTGGGGGATAGGAGTAATAACTTTTGTCGTGGCTCTGATTGTTCTCGCTGCGGCAATGCGTCCCTCATTTATACAGTGGATGGTTTCAAGAAGCCCTGTAGAGCGTATGGCTACCGTGGTACATAGTGATCAAGTAAATCAATTCATTATCCAATGGGAGTACAATAACGAAAAAGTTATTAAAACGGTTAATGGTCGTTTTGTAGAGGGCCGTTGGCTGCTGGGGGATGCGGGGATGCCAATTTTAAAAGGCTCTGAATTTATAGTTGTTTTTAATGGGAGCAATCCAGATTATTTCTTGTTGAAAGACCACTTCATCTCTCCACAAACTGCTGAGGTATATTTCCATGTTTTAAAGTATCCTTTAGCTGAAATTTTAGATGTCTCGAGCGATGATAGTGAGGTTGTGTGCTTGTATTGGGCTATTCTCGATGAATTTGGTGTGGATGGCTTAGCACATGTATTGTTTAGTCAAACGCCGTTGCGTAAAAATTGGTCGCATAACGAAAGAACATTCAGGGCATTTCATGAAAGTGAGGATTTTATCAAATTGTATAGAAGTTGTTCGCCCTAAGAGCGCGGATACAGCTATGGACAATACCTTTACCATAAACAGGTCAACGCTCACTATATGAAACCATCTTTAGCCAAGGGAACCAGAGACTTTTCTTCTGCAGACGTTCAAAAACGCCAGTACATTATGAATGTACTTCGAGATGCGTTTGAATTACGTGGTTATGATCCTATTGAAACGCCCTCTTTCGAGAATATAGAAACCCTCACTGGAAAGTATGGTGAAGAAGGGGACCGATTGATCTTTAAGATTCTTAGATCGGGAGACTTCTCTTCTAAAATTCCACAGGAATTATGGGATGAAAAGAATCCGAAAACGTTAGCCACTAAGGTTGCTGACAAGGCGTTGAGATATGACTTGACAGTTCCTTTTGCCCGTTATGTTGTTCAACACCAAAACGAATTAGCCTTTCCTTTTAAGCGGTACCAGATGCAACCGGTTTGGCGTGCAGACCGCCCGCAAAAAGGCCGTTTCAGAGAGTTTTATCAGTGCGATGCGGATGTAGTAGGGTCTGACAGTCTTTGGCAAGAGGTAGAGTTGATTCATATATACGATGCGGCATTTACCTCATTAGGGCTGAAGACCACCGTTAAATTAAACAATAGAAAAATATTAGCAGGAATGGCCGAGGTACTTGGTATTTCTGAGCATTTCATTGCCTTTACTGTTGCCATAGATAAGTTAGATAAGGTCGGTATTGAAGGCGTCGTTAAAGAGATGCTTAGTCAAAACATTTCCGAGCATGCAACAACGACATTTCAGGGCTGGCTTAGCAACGGACTGACACTTGATGCATTAAGTCACTTGCTCCAAGACAGCGAGGAGGGTAAACTCGGTCTTGAGGAAATGAACTTCGTTTTCCAACAATCCAGTTTAGGCATGAGTTCGGCGAAATTAGAGTTTGACTTTACCTTAGCGCGAGGTTTAAACTATTATACAGGGACTATTTTTGAGGTAACTGCGGATGGTGTGGCCATCGGAAGTATAGGTGGAGGCGGACGCTATGCAGACTTGACCAGTATTTTCGGAATGAAAGACACTTCGGGAGTTGGTATAAGCTTTGGGCTAGACAGAATTTATATGTGCTTGGAAGAATTGGGTTTGTTTCCAGTTGCCGTGGCGGATCAAAAAGCGATTCTTTTCGCAAATTTCGGTAGGGAAGAAAGTGCTGCCGCCTACCGTTGGATTCAACAATTGACATCTATAGGGGTTCGTGCAGAGCTCTATCCAGATTCTAGTAAATTGAAAAAACAGTTCGATTTTGCAGATAAAAAGGGAATTCCCTTTCTTGCATTGATCGGTACGCAAGAAATGACTTCAGATAAAATACCCGTGAAAAACTTAGCCACAGGTGTACAAGAACTATACGATGCACAGGGCATCAAAGCACTTTTATCCTAGTATAGCCTTCCAGAAATGATGATCATTATGTTCAGGTTTCATGAGCACACTGCGTATCACGACAAGTTCTTCGATGTCCCATTCAATAGCCCATGGACACTGTGCTGGCTTGAGTTTAAGCAAAGCTAGATGAATTCCTTCAGCTGCCTTTCGTTCGAAAAAATCTCTATTCTGAGCACTTAGAAGTGAGGCCTTTTTACCTGGTGTGCTAAAGACACAAATGTCTAATGCTGGAGGCAAAGAATGATATCCGAAATCTAATGCTTGGCGGTGTAGTCCATTCGCAGCCTGTAAGCTATGGTTTAAGCGTTTTGCGAATACTCCTCTAGGTACTAATGGGAATTTCTTTAACGTAGCCCAAACGCCGGCTGCAGCAGCGCCTGATCTTGAGCATTCAAGGGTGATTTCACCAAGGTGTAAATCGGTTGATGTGAAGTAAGTGTATGGACTGTCGTGTTTGTAAAAACGTCCAACAGTTGGGTCCTTGAATAAGACGGCCCCACATCCGTAGGGTTGGAGCCCATGCTTGTGTGGATCAATAACTATGGAATCGGCGTATTGAACAGCTTCGAAGTGGCGTTTAGCGCCGTGTTGTACATCTGCTAGTTTAAAATACCCTCCATAAGCAGCATCTACGTGTATCCGGGCATCGAATTGCTTAGCTAAGTCTATGATATCTTCTAAAGGATCAATACTTCCAGTGCCTGTAGTCCCTAATGTAGCGACAATTGTGGCGCGTTGTCCTTTAGATTTAAGTGCTGTTAAAACAAGTTTGAGATCAGATAAACACATACGACCTTCTGCATCTGCTGGCATTGCCTTAAATGGGATGCCTAATACTTCCGTCATCCTGCTGTGCGTGTAATGGGCCAGCTCGTTGGCAAGCACTGTAGTATTCGCATCAATTTTTCGGCTAATCCAAAGCGCTTCTAGATTTGCCATGGTTCCACCAGCGGTCAGGTGACCTAATACTGGGGTAAAGCCCATCATTTGTCCAAGCTGCGAAATCACTTCTAGCTCCAAAGCTGAGGTGGCTCGCCCTCCGTCAAGTGCATGGTTGTTTGGATTTACAAAAGAAGCCATCCACTGTGCCGCCTGAGCCAGTGGGTGGGGTGGTTTTATCATTTGCCCTGCATAGTGCTGGCTGTGGTAAGGATAATTGTCTTGGAGTCGTTCCGCTAAGGAATGTAATATGTCCTGATCTTCCTTGTCGAGGTTTAATTCCTTAAATTTTAATGTTTTTAAAAACGTCCAATCCATGTATTAAAGGTAAGTGTTATGACCATGTTGAGGTAAATTTCTTCTCAGGATCATATCGATTAGCCTGAAATACAGTGTCAAATTTCCTAAAGGGCCTAGGGTCATTTCCTTTTCCTGCGAGGTATAACCAGTTCCCGTAATTTGATGCGGGATCATAATCGATCAATTGGTTTTCAAAGTGGGCTGCACCAGCGCGCCAATCGATTCCCATGTCATGAATTAAATAAGAAGCAACATTCTGCCTTCCTCTATTACTCATAAACCCCGTTTCAGACAATTCCCTCATGTTACTATTAACGAATTCGTCTGTGGTAGTTCCATTTTTCCAACGTTCAAATGCTTTTTGATTAAAACCTTCTGTGATTGGTTTATCAGGTCTCAGACCTTGAGGTAGAAACAAGTCCTTGCCATGTTTTAACGCGACCCACTGAAAGTATTCTCTCCAGAGTAATTCAAAAAATAACCAATAAGTACTTTCGTTTGATTCAAATTCCTGCTCAAATTGTTTTAAATCCTCATATACTTGACGCACCGAAATGCATCCTAGAGCTAGAAAAGGAGAAAATTTAGAGCTATAATCTCGTCCCAGTAGTTCGTTACGTGTCTCCTTGTACTTTAGGATATGTCCCGTCTGTTTAAAATAGTACGCCACTTCTTTTAAACCCTGTCTCTCTCCGCCTTCAAAAGGCACGGCACTGCGATTATCTTTTGTGAGCGTGGCCAGTTTGATTTTTTCATAAGGCAGCGTTATAGTTGAACTATCCAAAGAGGAGAGGGTAGCAGCTGGAATTGTCGGTAAAACAGTACTATTCTTCTCTACTAGTTTCCTGAATTTTGTAAAGACCTCTGGTAATTTTTGTAAAACGAAAGGAAGCTGTTGTTCGTTGAATAAAGTGCGTTCTGCTAAGAACTTGACGAATATCCCTGAGGATTTTCCTTCTGCTTTGATGTTCTTTTGATCTACCGTCTCATTATACGCCATTTCGACACCTCCAATAATAGCCTCAGCGTTGTGGTCTAATGCAATTTGTATCAGATCTAATGCCGCAAGATTTCGGAGTACATACAATCTAGATCCATAGGATTCGAGGGTGACTTGCAGATCTAGTATCGATTGATCAAGAAATGCTTTTCGAGAGTCTCCAAAGTCAGTTTCATTCCAATCATCTGTCGCTGTTGGCTTAGGATATAGATATATAGGGATAACTCTGTCATACTGCTCGTAGGCGTAAGAAACTGGGCTGTTATCGTGGATTCTAAGGTTATTTCTAAACCAGAGTAGACAGGTCTTCATTATAATTCATTCAAGTGTTCATGTACATAGTGAGCGCGTTTACGAATCTGTTCTTTGAGTTCTGTTCCCATTTTATCATAGGTTCGGTATACCATTCCCAAACGAAAATTCGTATCTAATTTTGATCTATTACGATCAAAGAAATCCCAATAAAGGGTATTTAAAGGACAACTGTTGGTTTCGGTTTTAGTTTTATGGTCGTAACTGCAGTTAGTGCAGTAGTCGCCCATTTTATTCATGTAATTGGCGGAAGCCACATAGGGCTTTGTAGCGATTTTCCCTCCATCAGCATACTGACTCATTCCCCGGGTATTTGTGATTTCTACCCATTCAAATGCGTCAACGTAAATCCCTAAATACCACTGATCTACTTGGTCTGGATCAATGCCCGCCAGTAATGCGAAGTTTCCAGTAACCATAAGGCGTTGAATATGATGGGCGTATCCATATTGAAGACTCTGGGTGATGGTGTGTTCTTGGCATTTCATCTTCGTCTTTCCTGTCCAAAACCAATCTGGTAAATCGCTCTTGTGGTTGAAGTAGTTTACACTTGCGAAATCTGGCATGCTCGTCCAATAAACGCTTCTCATAAATTCGCGCCAGCCTAAAATTTGCCGAATAAATCCTTCTGCTGCATTCAACGCTATAGAAGGATCAGATCTGTATTTATCCTCAGCTCGGCGGCATACCTCCAATGGATCTATCATTTTAGTATTTAGAGCGAATGAAATTCGACTGTGATAAAGTGCCCAGTCCTTTACCGTCATGGCATCTTGAAAATCTCCAAACAAACCAAACTTATGATTCAACCAATGGTCAAAAACTTCCCAGGCTTGATCCGTATTAGTGGGCCAATAAAATTGCTTGGGATCTTGAAGAGTTCCAATGGTTCTTAATCCCGCTTGTTGGACATCACGATACACCTCTGTTACATCTGTTATGGGAAGGTACACTGGTGGTAGCAAGTGGTTTTTAGGAAGTTTTTTCCTGTTTTGATGGTCAAGGTTCCATTTGCCACCGTGAGGCTCTTTTCCATCCATCAGCAACCCTGTTCGCTTACGTAGCTTTCTATAAAAAGTTTCCATAAGAAAACTTTTCTTACCCTTAAACATCTCCTGAAACTCTGAAGGACTGCTGATAAAATGTTCACTGGATTCGAAACTAAGATGAAGCGTAGTACTATTTAACTTCTGCAAATATTGCTTTACCCTATATTCATCTGGCTCCTGACAAACAACGGAAGAACTACCTATTTCCTGACATGCGGAATATAAAATACTGGACAATTCAGAGGCAGTTGAATCGAGGATATGATGGTACCAAACTTGATGTCCTTGATCTCTTAGTCTTTGTGCAAAGTCGCGCATGGAAGTAAAAATACCTACCACTTTTTGAATATGGTGGGGAGCATATGAGGCTTCCTCCTTACATTCTATAAATACATAGGTAATGTCTTTAGAAGTTGCGGTATACCACGAATGTAGTGGGTTTAATTGATCTCCTAAGACTAATCGTATTGTTGGGTTCATACAAGTTTAAACAATGTAGAACGAATGAAAGTTTAGAATAAAAAAAGGAGCCAATTTCTTGGCTCCGTACCCCTAACTCACACTCAAAGTTTCCTTTGAATAGTTTAAATATAGGTGAATAATAAAAAAAGAAGGGTATTGTAATTGATTTATTGGAAAATTCACTTTCCTCGCGAAGTTTGGTTCTGAGTAACTTAGCGTTATTTCGTGCTACAAGTAGATCTTAAAGGACGCGTCAATATCTTTAAGGCAACGTTCGTTATTCAAAGCAAAGGAGTCGGCTGGACATTGCATTTGCAATTCCAGTAATAGTCCATTTTGCAAAGTATCCCTTAAAATAAGGCGATGTGCTATGATGTAATCCCACGGTTCCTGTTCATAGCGGCCATACTTTATCCACCAGTCATCGATTGTATCCGTACTCTCGGTCACCCAGCTGTCTAAAACAGCAGTTTGTACACCTCTATAAATTTGAGCGTTTGCTTGTTCACTTACGGTGATGTAGTTTCCTTGTCGCTTAAAAGGCAAGACACGTAGTAATACGCTGCCAGTACTGTCGTCATTAATTCGCGCAGCTTCGTAGTAATTGAAATTTTGTTTCCCAAAACTAGGCATGCGAACGGTCCAGTCGTAAGAAAGGTTAAATGAAAAATCGATCACAGGTAATGCGTAATATTGAGCTTGCTCAAAATTAAAGCTATATCTGGCTGACAAATCGCACTTAGATTCTTGTGAATCTTGGCATGCGGTTAATGCTATACAAAGCAGAATTGCACTTATCTTAGTTCTCATGTTAATCGTACTATGAATTATCAATTTGTCTCTCATTTAGAAAGTAACGTTCCTTCAAAAGTAATGAAGGACTTGCTCATGGATGGAAAGGAAGTGAATCCTTTTGGTAAGTCAGGCTTAACACTTGAAAAATATAGCCGAGTAAAGCAAGAAAAGGAAATTTCTTACTCGGATCTTACCCGAAAAACACTTGTTGAAGTCTTAAAGAGACAGAATCCTAAACGTTCCAAGCAAGAGTCTGATCATATTGATAAGATTTCCAATGGAGCTTTTACGGTGACAACGGGACATCAGCTCATGGTTTGTGGTGGCTCTGCTTTCTTTGAGGTTAAAATAGCTTCTACCATTGCGCTCGCAAAAACTTTATCTGAAGAATTACAGCATCCCGTAATTCCAATCTTCTGGATGGCTTCAGAGGATCACGATTTTGAAGAGATCGCGTCTTTTGAAATCAATGGGCAAATATTTACATGGAAACATGAGCCTTTGGGAGGCCCGGTTGGGCGGATGCTCACGAAAGATTTGGCCTTGCAGTTGGAGGCGTTTGTCGCGGAGGTAGATTTGAACGACGCTCAAAGAGCAATGCTATTAAGTAGGGTTGAAGCCTATAAGTCGGAGTCTGACTTATCGAGCGCAACCCGTCGAATTGTAAGAGAATGGGCTAAAGACCTAGGTATTTTAGTATTGGACGGAGATGATGTTCAACTGAAAGAGTGTTCTTCGCATTTATGGGATAAAGAACTTCTAGGTGAGCTGGGTAAAGAAATAAAATCCCAAACCATAAAACTCCAAGATGCTGGCTATAAGGCACAAGTTTTCCCGAGAGAGGTGAATTTATTTAGTTTAGAAAACGATACAAGAACTAGGATAGAAACACTAAATCATAGCGTTTCTCCAGTAAATATTAGCCCAAACGCTTTAGTAAGACCTATTTTCCAAGAGTATGTATTACCAAACTTGGCTTATATCGGTGGCGGTGGTGAACTGGCTTATTGGCTTCAATTATCTTCTACTTTTGAGATGCTAGAGATCACGATGCCGTTACTGTACCTGCGAGATTCTCTGCTTTGTATACCTCAAAAAATTGATAGAAAAGTTCGTCAGGAAAATCGGACTTGGGCAGAGGTTATGAATTCCTCGAAAGAGTCTATGCTCAAGGATAATTTAGGTTATTATTCCACACTTTCTCAGGAGACCACTGACTTATCAAAGCCGCTATTGTCTGCAATAGATGAATGGAATAGATCGTTGATAGCACTTTATCCTGAAATGCAACAGCATGCCTCCGCGTTGCAACATAAGATAAAAAAAATCTCAGATAAGACCATTGAACAGCGCTTCAGAATCACAAAACGAAGAGCAGAAGAAGACGTAAAAAGGATCGATGAAATTTACGATCACATGAATCCATCTGGGGTTTTTTGGGAGCGAAAGTCTTCTTATCTAGACGCTATCGGTATTTTAGGATTTGACCCTCGTAATTTACTGGTTGAAAAAATGTCAACAATTATCCCGGGTACCCACATTCTAATAGGTTAAAATTAGTGGTATTTTTGCTGCATGCAAGAAACTATCCTTATCCTCGATTTTGGTTCACAATACACCCAGCTTATCGCTCGTCGTGTGCGGGAACTAAATGTGTATTGTGAGATACATCCTTTTAACAACCCTCCTAAGATCACAGAAGATATCAAAGGTGTGATCTTGTCAGGGTCTCCATTTAGCTCTCTTCAGGACGATGCCCCTCAGTTTGATTTATCAGGTATTAAAGGAATCCTACCGTTATTAGGTGTTTGTTATGGAGCACAATACATGGCGTTAAAAGCAGGCGGTAATGTTACTCCGAGTCTAATCAGAGAATATGGAAGGGCTAATCTTAGTGAGGTTTCTAACGATGTTTTGTTCCAAGGAGTAACCAAGGGATCTCAAGTATGGATGAGTCACGGTGATACGATCACGGATTTACCACACAACTTTGACCTAATTGCTTCCACCGATGACGTAAAAGTTGCGGGATATAAAGTTAAGGGAGAGTCAACTTATGGTATCCAATTCCATCCGGAGGTATATCATAGTAAAGATGGTACTCAACTGCTCAGGAATTTTTTATATGACATCGCAGGCGTTCATGGAGATTGGACCCCTTCTCATTTTGTAGATGAATCAGTGGCGTCACTGAAAGATCAATTAGGGAGCGATAAAGTAGTTTTAGGTCTTTCAGGCGGTGTAGATAGCTCAGTCGCTGCCATGCTTTTACACAAGGCTATAGGGGCGAATCTCTACTGTATTTTCGTGAACAACGGATTGCTTAGAAAAAATGAATACACAGAAGTGCTCAAGCAATACGAGGGCATGGGGCTGAATGTAAAAGGTGTAGATGCTACTGGCCAGTTCATGGATGCACTGGCGGGAATCTCTGAACCAGAAGCGAAAAGAAAAGCGATTGGCCGTGTATTTATAGAGGTGTTTGACCAAGAAGCTACCTTGATAAATGATGTGTCGTGGTTAGCTCAAGGCACGATATACCCTGATATAATTGAGAGCATCAGTGTTAATGGTCCCTCAGCGACTATAAAATCGCATCACAACGTAGGTGGTTTACCGGATTATATGAAATTAAAAGTGGTAGAGCCACTTAAAACGCTTTTTAAAGATGAAGTGCGCAGGGTAGGAGCATCTATGGATATGGCGCCAGAGCTATTAGGCCGTCATCCTTTTCCGGGTCCTGGTCTAGCGATAAGAATACTAGGAGATATCACCAGAGAAAAAGTCCAACTCCTTCAGGATGTAGATCATATATTCATTTCAGGTCTTAAAAATGAAGGTTTGTATGATAAAGTCTGGCAAGCAGGTAGTATTTTGTTACCTGTTAACTCCGTTGGGGTTATGGGAGATGAACGAACTTATGAAAAAGTAGTGGCGCTAAGAGCTGTAGAAAGTACAGACGGTATGACTGCGGACTGGGTGCATCTTCCTTATGATTTTCTAGCCAAGATCAGCAACCAAATTATCAATAAGGTGAAGGGTGTAAACCGCGTGGTTTATGACATAAGCTCAAAACCTCCTGCAACTATTGAATGGGAATAACTCGGTATTATATAGCAATTTTCTTCATATTCCAGAGCTTCTTCGCTTTTGGTCAGACAGAGGTGCTCCATACTATTGTTAAGGGAAATACTATCTATGGACTTGCAATAACCTATGGGAGTTCAGTGGATAGCATCTACGAAGCCAATCCAATGTTAGGATTACATAGGCTGGCGATTGGGGACACTGTCGTTATTCCAATTCCTCAAAAGGAAATAGTGGACTCAAGCCGTTATAATTTTCATAAAGTGCGAAGTTTCGAGAGTGTTTACAGCATCTCTAATCGGTATGGATTAAAAGACAGTACTATTTATTGGCACAACACAACCTTAAACAATAAACCTACCCTCAAGAGAAATGAAATACTGAGAATACCCAGAGACCCATACTCTTGGCTAAAGTCAGAAATGTCTTCTGATTCGCTTACTTCAATTAATCAAAACTCTATAGATGATACTAAAGCTCGAGATACCTCAGGGACTTTGGCTGTCGTAGGTATTCTACCATTTTTCACTAGTGACTACATTAATGAGGGTCAGCGGTCACAACGATCTAAAATAGCATTTAGTTACAGGCAGGGCATTGAGATGGCGATTAGTGAGTTCAGGGATTCTAGCTTGCTCGTAGATCTTAAGTTTTATGATTCATACAATTCATTGGATTCTTTAGATAATATCAAATTTCGTTTAGATTCCGTTCCACCTGATCTCATTTTAGGTCCTATGTATACCCCTAGAGTATTGCAATTTAAGGGTGATGTTCTGGAAGAGAATGTGGTGAGTCTGATGTCAAAACAATCCATTATAAATTCATTAGATGTTTGGAACAGTATTGTAGCGGAGGAACAGTTTTGGCATGCAATGAGAGATAAAGTGATAGGTAAGCACTATATAAACAGATCAGATACGACTAATGAAATTTCCAGAAAACTACTTGTTGTTGGACTACAGTCAGGCAGCTCCGCGGCTATTTCCAGAATGCTGGTTGAAGATATAGCTACGACCGATTATCTCTTAGTTTCAAATGACAAAAGCTGGATCCAAAATGAGGAGCTAGGTACATTGAATGCGCAGAACACCTACGATATTATAATCACTGAAAATGACCCTGCATTCATTCTCGATGTCCTGCGCAACTTACGTTCAGGAAGTGCGTTATATCGTTGGTATACCCATGAGTATCAGGTCTTTGAAAACGGACTTGTGAGTAATGTATTTGAGCGAGAAAATGTATACATGTTTACATCATCGTTCTTAGACTACGACGATATACGGGTTAAACATTTTATCCTAAAGTTCAGAGAGCATTACGGTAGACAACCTGACAACTACGCCATAGAGGGTTATGACAATGCTAATTTCCATTTACAAAGACTGATCAGTGATAGGAGATATCACAGAGGAATCAAAAAAGGCTTTGACTATTCTGATGTTACTTCACGTCAAAACAAGTTTGTCGAGCTTCGTAAATTTGAAGGTCTGCGTTGGGTTGGGTTTTAATCAACACTATCTCCATCAAGAAGATTTCCAAAAAGATCGTTAAAGTCAGTGCTTAATTCGGTTCTGGACTTATTAATCTGGTTGTATTCACATAGCGCCCAGAGTACCATTTCCTTTAAAAACGATTTAGATTCTGTTGTGCCTTTGGGAAAATGAGACTTAATAAAATCATTCAGCGGATCAATATCTAAGGTTTTTTCGTATTCAGTTGTTGAGAATTCATCCAACAATTCTATACGACCTCCTTCACTAAACCAGTTTTGAATATGAAGGAATGGGTTGCTGTCATTTGTGCGCTTTAAGTTTCGGAAAACAGGAAAATAGCTTTCATAGACCGTTTTTGTGGCACTTCCCAGCAAACTATTTGCAACACCTTCTGCACCTTCTTGCTCTCCTTCATAAACCAACTCTACTTTACCAACAATCGCTGGAACAGTTCCATAGAAGTCACTCAAGCGAACCTGACTTTTCTCAGATCCCTCTAACAGTCGACGTCGCTCTACGGTGGTTAGTAAAGCTTCGAATGCACTGATTGTCATTCTTGCACTTACTCCACTTGTTGCATCTATAAATGAACTCTCACGTGCACTAAAGGCTAGCTGCTCAATAAGTTGCTTCGCTATTGGGTTCACGGTAATATGTGGATATTTATTCTGAATATCTTTAGTTTCTTGTGCCGTTATTTTCAAAGCAACATCCAAAGATTTAGGGTAATGGGTGTGAATTTGAGAACCAATTCTATCCTTTAACGGCGTAACAATACTGCCTCTACTGGTGTAATCCTCCGGATTTGCGGTAAAAACAAACTGAACATCTAATTCCAGTCGCTTTTGAAAGCCTCTAATCTGAATATCTCCTTCTTGTAAGATATTAAAGAGTGCAACTTGCAGTCTAGGTTGAAGATCTGGTAATTCGTTAATTACAAAAATACAACGATGCGCTCGAGGAATCATACCGTAGTGAATCACTCTTTCATCTGAAAAACTTAATTTTTCATTCGCCGCTTTAATGGGGTCAATATCTCCAATAAGATCAGCTACTGTAGTATCAGGAGTGGCTAATTTTTCAAAAAAACGATCATTACGGTGCACCCATTTAATAGGTGTTTGATCTCCTAATGAAGCAATTTGTCGCCTACTTTCTGAGGTGAGGGGAGCCATGGGGTCTTCATGGAGCTCGCTACTTGCTAAAACAGGCATCCATTCGTCTAAAAGCCCAACCATTTGACGGGCTAGACGTGTTTTTGCCTGTCCTCGAAGCCCTAAAAACAATATATCATGCGCAGCAAGTAGCCCGCGTTCAATCGCTGGAATCACGGAGTGCTCATAACCATAAATACCCTGAAACGGATGCTTACCTGATTTAAGAAGAGGCACTAAGTTGTCTCTAATCTCTTCTTTGATACTTTTAGGGCTATAACCACTGGAAATAAGAGCTCCTAGGGTAGATATACTTGATTTGTTGGACATTATCTGTGTTTCTTTTTCTGATTTTGGTAATCACTAAATATTAATTCACCGAGTTTATTTAACCCGGTATAATAAGCGCGCCCTCCATTAATGTCACTAAACGACTTAATAAAGTGCTGTAGGTAAGCGTCTTTTGCAATCATAAAGGTGTGAACTGGAATCTTGGCTCGTTTCGTTTTTGCAGCCATTTCTAGACATTTCCCAGTTATATAGGGGTCAAGTCCAAAACTGTTTTTGTAAAAAGATCCGTCTGGTTCAATCAAACAGCTTGGCTTGCCATCTGTGATGTTAAAGATTTGTTTGTTTACGGAACGCTTCCTCTTTAAAATATTCATTGCTAAATTTAGCCCTGCTACAAAATTCGTGTGATAAGGACCTACTTGAAGATAGGGTAGCTCTTTCATGGTGATAGGCCAGCTCTCATTTCCGTAAACTATGATATCTAGACTGTCTTTTGGATATTTGGTGGTAATCCATTCTGACAGCGCCATAGCCACCATTTTTGCCGGTGTTATACGGTCTTCGCCATAAAGAATCATAGAATGGCTGATGTCGATCATTAAAACAGTACTTAAACTTGTATTTTGATGTGCGTCTTCTACAACTAAGTTCTCAGCAGTCATGGTAAGCTCGTCAATTCCATTTTGAATAAATGCGTTTTTCAAACTTTCATTCATCACAATGTTATCCAAAGAATCTCCAAAAACATAATCTTTTAAATCGCCTGTGGTATCTCCTTTGCCATCAAATTTATTGGATTGGTGCTCGCCAGAATCCCCTTTTTTCATGGTACCAAATAACTGTGACATAGCTGCTTTACGCAATGCGTTCTCTGCTTTTGCAGTGAGTATTGAACCACCGCTTCCGTCATTTTTATCTCTTAAAAAGCCTTTGTCTTTAAGTTCTTGAACGAAATCCTCAAAAGTATAGTCCTCATTGGTGATTTTATAATGCTGGTCTAGTTGTCGGAGCCAATCCAGTGCTTCTTCGACATCACCGGAGGTGTGTACAATAACTTCCTTAAACAACTTGAGGAGCGTCTCGAAAGGACTTTCTTTGTGCTGGTCAGTTTTGGAGAATAAAATACCATTCATAAATACCAAACAAAATAGCGGTATCAATGTTGTACCTACTATGCATAAAATTAACCTTATTTTTTTCTTACTGCTAACATTTATGTCTTCGAAAGCTCAATTAAAAGTGGGGGATCCAATCCCTTCATTCGAACTGTTTGATCAACAAGGGAATACCTTTAAGTCAGCTGATCATATAGGTAAACCATTGGTTGTTTTTTTCTATCCCAAGGACCATACGCCGGGCTGCACGGCTCAGGCATGTAGTTTTAGAGATCATGAGAGTGAATTTGCTGCTGCGGGTGCACTTGTCGTTGGCATAAATAGTGGTTCGGTAGATCAGCACAGTGGGTTTGCGGAGAAATACAACTTGAATTTTCCTGTTTTGAGTGATCCTAACCATATGGTAAGAAAAAGCTTTGGATCTCCTGGTCTGCTTTTCACTCAAGTTGCTGACCGTGTTACCTATGTTACTGATAAAGATCACAAAGTAGCTTACATTTTTAAAAGTTTATTACTTGCCACGAGTCACGTTTCTGAAAGTCTTAACTTTATTAAAAGTTTAAAGTAGCACCATGACCCTTATTGAACTATTAATTACGCTTTCCATTTTCTGCTTGATGGAAGTAGTAGCTTGGCTTGCGCATCGTCATCTAATGCACGGATTTCTTTGGTTTTTACATGAAGATCACCATGTGAAAACTCCTGGTGCTCTTGAGAAAAATGATACTTTCTTCTTAATATTCGCTATTCCATCCTGGTTGTGTATTATGTTGGGACTCATGGCTAACAACGGCGTTTCAGTTGCAGTAGGAGCGGGTATTGCGCTATATGGATTAGCCTATGCCATTGTTCATGAGGTGTTCATTCACCAACGTTTACCTTTTTTAAGAAAATCAAACAGCATCTATTGGGAAGCGGTCCGATTAGCGCATAAAATGCATCACAGTCATCTTGGTAAAGAGGAGGGCGAAAACTTTGGTATGTTACTGGTCCACCCGAAGTACATTAATATTGTGCGTAAGCAACGCGCTTCAATCTCTTAAGCATGTTAGAGACGAAATGGTTGTATTTGTTACTCAATCTGGGCACAATCTGCGTACCTCTACTCAGAAGTTTCGAGAATAGAGTAGCGTATTACAAGTCCTTCCCTTCTTTATTCAAAAGCATGTTACTGGTGAGTGGATTTTTCATTCTTTGGGACATATGGTTCGCAGAGATGGGCGTTTGGGGTTTTACACCGGACTATTGTAGTGGTTTTTTTCTTTTTGGACTTCCGCTTGGTGAATATTTATTCTTTATCACGGTCCCTTTTTCTTGTGTGTTTTTACACCGTGTGATGCACTTTTTCTTTCCGAAGGGATTGGTGTCTGCTTCACTTGCTGTCAAGCTGAACTATGGTTTAGTTATCTTGAGTTTGGTCATAGGTTTAACGAATTTGGATAAGACATACACGAGTATAACCTTTCTTTTACTAGCCGCGGCGGTGACGTATGTCGCATGGATCGAAAAAGTGCGTTGGATGGGAAAATTTTATCAAGGATGGCTGATTGGTTTAATTCCATTTTTTATAAAGAATGGAATTCTTACAGGAGGCTTTACCGAAAGTCCAGTGGTGTGGTACGATAATACTGAAAATCTAGGTGTAAGGTTGGCTACAATTCCCCTGGAGGACGCATTCTATGGTACGCTATTGATCTTAGGAACGGTATATTTTTACGAGAAGTTTGAGGCCAAACGAAAGCCAACCCTGGTTTCAGAATAAAATATAGAATTCTACTGAATCTTTGGGAGGGTCAGTGTAAAGTACACCTTAGTGCCTAATCCAAGATCACTCTTCGCCCATATATCACCACCCATTTTATAGATGATTTTTTTGGTGATGTATAGTCCTAATCCCGATCCAATATTTGTTTCTTCTGACGTTGTTTCTCCTTGTACAAAAGCATCAAAAACAGTCGTTAAGCGACTCTTCTTAATTCCTATACCCGAGTCTTCCACAGAGGTCTGAAAGGTCATTTCAGTTCCGTTATCATAGATAATTTCAGACTTTAGTACAACTTCACCCTGGAGGGTGAATTTCTCTGCATTACTCAGTAAATTCATGATCACTTGACTCAAAAGAGTAGGGTCTACCAGTACATGCTGTTCCTTAAAACCTAGGAAACAGCTAAAGTTAAGAAGGCTATTTTTTGACCTGAGCTGAAAAGAGTCTATGGAAAATTGAAACAGATCTCCAATATTAGTTTTAATGGATTTATAATCAAGTGTTGTACTCGGGATTTTAGGATAATCAGGTCCCTTTTCGATCAGTTTCATCATGATTTCGCAGTTGCGAGACATGATTTGTATGTACTTATGCTGCTTGCTGTTATCAGTAGAAGAGTTCAGCATTTCGCTCATTATTTGTATCGTACTCAGCGGTGTTCTTAGCTCATGAGAAAGCTCCGTTAATAGCCATAATTTACGTTTGAGATCGCTATCATTAAAGCGGTCTTGTTCTACCATCATATTATGTACAACAGTGGACCGAGGGTAGGCATCAATAGCAGTGATAAGTACAGAAATCGTTTCCTTTGAATATGGAGAATCATCAAATAATTCTAAATTCGTCATTAGTTTTCTCATTTCGATTAACCAATCCGATAACATCGCTATATTTCTTTGAAGCCCTTTAACCTTATCTTCGAGATATCCTATGCGTTGCTTGTCCTCCATAATAAGTAAATATAGATCATAGATGACTTAAATATACCCTTAGACTATCCCTTGCCATGGAAGCATTACTCAGTATTGATGGATTATTGTCCTTAGTAACATTGACGTTTTTAGAAATCGTCCTTGGGATAGATAATATTATTTTTATTTCACTGGTTACGCAAGATTTAGACCCTAAGATTCAACCGAAGGCAAGGCAGATAGGGATTGGTCTTGCGATGCTGTTTAGAGTGCTTATGTTGCTTGGAATCACCTGGCTTATAGGCCTCACGGCACCTATTTTTGAATTGGGAAACCATCCTGTGTCAGGACGAGATGCGATCCTTTTTATAGGGGGCGTTTTCTTATTAGCTAAGGCTTCCACTGAAATCGTCAAAAAGACAGAAGGTAAAGGTCATGTAAATGATCGTAAATCAAGTACCCTTGTTGGTGCTATTATTCAAATAGGTCTTTTAGATATTGTATTTAGTTTTGACAGCGTTTTAACGGCAATAGGAATGACGGAGAACATTGCCATTATGATTATTGCTGTAGTCATATCCATGGGTATTATGCTTGTTTTCGCGAAACCTATAGGCGCGTATATTGAAAAGCACATGGCTCTTCAGATATTAGCATTGAGTTTCTTGATCATGATTGGAACGGTACTTATTGCAGAGAGTGCCCATATTGAAATCCCCAAGCCATACGTTTATAGTTCAGTGGGCTTTGCCTTGGTTGTCCAATTACTCAGTATTCGTGCTGTCTCGAAAAGAAAGTAATAGAATTACTGAAACCTACCAATTAGTCTGAAGTAATCCTTTAAGACAGCTGCGTTGACTTTCTCATTTACTTGTGTTCCATGCAGTAATAAAGAATCTCCATCTTGAATGATGAATGGACGGGTATATTCTAGGGAGGATTCAAATAAGGATGCCGCTAATTCGTAGTGTTCCTCGAAATCCATATGATCAAGATCAATATTAAATGTTTTTGTCCCAGTAATAACGACCATAGGATCTCTGAAAAACCTGCGATTGCTCGGTTCAGCTACAATATAGGCTTGGTCATTTCTCCAATTATTGATGATCACAAAATTTAGGTAAGTCAACGTAGTATCACGCAGCGCTCTGGTAGATCTATGTGTCTTAAAACCTTGCTGGGTCAATTCTGGAGACTCATCTGTTTGGTACTGAATAATTCTGGTATTGTTAAAATAAATCTCATCACTTTCTAAAACCTGATACGTTGGTATCTTCGACCAATCAATGAGTTTAGGTTCATAGGGCCATAGAATACTTAGTAACAGAGCAGCTGTAATAATGGCCAATGCAATTCTATTTATGTTTTTTCCCACAGCTTTACAACAAATTGGATTGTACCTTGTTTTTACAAAGATGAAAAATCAGACCACCACATCCATAAATAACAGTAGAGTAGCCGTTGTAGGTTCTGGAATTGCCGGTTTATCCGCTGCAATTCGAGCTGCAGTAGCTGGAGCTAAAGTCCATGTTTACGAACAAAACAGCTACACTGGAGGCAAGGTAACATCATTTGAGAAGGATGGATTCCGCTTCGATGCGGGTCCTTCGTTATTCACCTTGCCTTACCTGGTTGATGATCTTTTTAAATTAGCAGGTGAGAATCCTAGAGATCATTTTAATTATCACTCCCATGATAAGGTCTGCAATTACTTTTGGCGTGATGGTACCCGTTTCTCGATGTATCCTCAATTGGATAAAAATATAGAGGTCATTTCGAGTAATTTCTCAACACTGGAGGCCAGTAGAGTAGAAGATTATTTTTCTGATGCCGCTAAAAAATACAACCTGACTTCACCGTATTTTTTAGAAAACAGCTTGCACAAGCTTTCAACATTTATGACGTTAGATGTTCTAAAAGTGCTTCGTGCTATTCCATCGTTGGGCTTGTTTTCATCTTTAGATGAGGAAAACAAGAAGTACTTCAAGGATCCTAAATTGATACAGCTTTTTAACAGGTATGCCACCTACAACGGATCATCTCCTTTTTTGACACCAGGGATTATGCAAATGATCACGCATTTAGAACATGGTTTAGGCACCTACCTGCCTAGAGGTGGCATGCATGAGATTTCTCAAAGTCTTACAAAATTGGCACTAAAACTTGGAGTTGAATTTCATTTAGGTCATAAAGTAGAGAAGTTGACCTCTGTGCAAAATCAAATGGTGGGCGTGCAGGCAAATGGTATAGAGCATCCTTGTGACACCGTCTTTGTTAATAGTGATGTCAAGCACGCATACTCGCACTTATTGCCTCCGGAAATCAAGCGCCCAACTAAAACTCTCAAACAGGAGCCTAGTTCTAGCGCGTTGATATTTTATTGGGGTATTAAAGGTTCTTTTCCAGAACTAGATCTTCATAATATTTTCTTTTCCGATGACTATCAAAAGGAATTTGATGCAATTCAGCACAATGGCGCATTTTGGGAAGATCCTACGGTGTACGTAAACATTACCAGCAAGCTAGAAAAGACAGATGCCCCTATTGGGCACGAGAATTGGTTCGTGATGATTAATGTTCCATCAAATCAGGGACAGGCCTGGGATGATATTATCCCCAAGGTTAAAAAGTCTATACTCGATAGACTTAATCAGGAGTTAGGAATTGATATTGAACCACTAATAATGACGGAAGAATTGCTCGACCCTCGTAGTATTGAGCGTAAAACCTCTAGTGTCGGTGGAGCGCTATACGGCACCAGTTCTAACGATCGGATGGCTGCTTTTTTTCGCCACCCAAACAAGAAAAGTAGCGTCCATGGGTTGTATTTTTGCGGAGGTAGTGCCCATCCTGGCGGAGGCGTACCTTTATGTTTATTAAGTGCCAAAATTGCCACAGATTGGTGGCTAGAAAATGATGAATAGAGCTGAAATAAAGTCTTGGTTTAGAAATTATGGAAGCTGGGTTATCGCTGTTTTCCATCTTGTAGGGGCCCTAGGGTTCCTTTTATTAGATGGACCCCGGTCTTCCGATTTTGCTATGCTTACGCCACTAAATTTATTACTACTTTCTGTTGTTTACCTCGTTACCTCTGACGAAGTGAAGAGGCCTCTTCTTTATGCCTTACCTGTTTTAATGGGTTTCTTAGTTGAAATGATAGGTACAAATACGGGTTTTCCCTTCGGAGAATACACCTACAGCGGCATATTAGGGCCACGTTTGCTGGGAACACCTCTCATACTTGGCGCTCTCTGGTGGATTTTATTACGATCCTTTACTGATGTTTTTTCTCAGATGAGTTCGAATAAAACTCTGATTAGTATAGCTACAGGCTTGGGAATGCTTTTGATGGATATATTCATTGAACCAGTAGCCATAGGCCTCAAATGGTGGAAATGGCAGTCTGTAGACGTGCCATTAGAAAACTATATTTCTTGGTTCGTATTGAGTTTTGTTTTTACAAGATTTACAATGAATGGCCAAGTGAAAAACCCAATGAGCAAGTGGGTATTGATCGTACTTGGCGGATTTTTCATTGTATTGGGTATCTTTTTACCCTAAAAATCCGCTCCTGTTGACAGAAGCGGATTTTTAAGTCAACGATAAGTCAGGCTATTTATATTTCAGACTTTTCAGCTTTTGTTCTAGTCGTTCTATCTCCTGTTCGATGTTATCTCCCGATTCTTTAAGTTCTTCATTGACCTTTTCCATCGCATCTTCTGCTTCGGAGATTTCATTCTCGTTATAGTATTTTTGAACGTCTTGACAATCTATGCAGGTTAATCCAGTATTTCTCATTTCCCAAGTATGACCTATCATCTCTCGGTCCGTCATATCGTAGATGTTTTCGACGTCATAAATCAGGTTTTCAACACTAGGGTCTAAGAAAATTATAGAGCCCACGGGAAGATATAGAGTCGCTTTTAATTCTTGTCCCCTGTACAAAGCATCTTTAGGAACCGTGAAATATTCGTTCAATGACAAAATGCTTCCGGTTTGATCAATAGGGTAGTCAAAGCGCTGTGCTCTGTTTCGTGCATCAGAGTTGTTTTTTCCGTATGCCTGATGCTTAATAACAAGTGTAACTATGGAGTCGAACGATTTTTTTACATTGAGCTTGACATTTTCGATTCTTAATTTATCGTCGTCAATTTCAAAGAGAAAAGGATCTGAATCTTCGAGTAAATCAGCCTGAAGATCGAATTGATGACCCTTTAACGCTATGGTCTCCATCTCCGTCGCCTTGACATCAAAACTGCTTGCGACCGTAATCCCACTGTAAATAATTAGGATTAAACCGATGATAAAACTAATTCCCCCAACTAAGGTTAGTCTTTTTGCATTGGGAATAGGCCTCTTAAATGATTTAGCAAGAAGAACAATCAGTCCAAATATTGGGAATAACAGTGTAAGTAATGTCCCAATGCGTACTAAGTTTAACAGTAAGCCGCTACCTAAAATAGCTTCAGCACCGTTAAGCCCTAGTATATGACCGCCATATGAGATAAAATCAAACCCAGTAATATTTATATTCCAACTGCTTCCAACCATTCCCAAGAGCCCGACAAAGACGAAAAATCCAATGAAACTCGCAATAATGATCAGGATGATACTTAAAAACTTGAAGATGAATCTAGCGATTCCTTCAATTATGTTAAGAATAAAAGAGAACAACCGATGTACTGTAGAATTTATTTTTCCTGTAGATCCTTTATTGTCGTCTCGAAATTTACTGAAGCGATCCTTAACGCCATCAAGCTCCTCTTTTACACTTTTTTCGATATTACTAAGGTTCACCGGCTCCCCTTTCATTTGAAGTTTTTGAGCGGTGGTTTTTGCCTCGGGAATGGCAGCCCATAATATAATATAGGTGATTAAACCGATGCCTGTAAAGAACAGCAGCACTAGAAATATAATTCTAATCCAAACGGTTTCAATTCCAAAGTATGCTCCAATTCCACTGGCAACTCCTCCGATAAATTGTTCTTCGGAGTTCCTGAAAAACCTCCTTTGAGTTTTAGGAGTTTCCCGATCAGTATGCTCAGGTTCCACATCATTCTTAAATTCTTCGGGTCTTCCTAACGTGTCAATGATGAAGAAGATATCTGATGTAACCACCACGGAACGTTTGAAAGATTCCAAACGCTGCGAAAATAATTCTGCGATACGAGCCTCAATATCAGCTATGATTTCGGTGCCACTTTCTTGTCCCGACAAGGCCTGTTTCACCTGACTTAAGTAGGTCTTAAAGGCCTCATAAGCTTGCTCATCCAAATGGAATACAATACCGGATAGGTTAATGTTAATTGTTTTATTCATAAGGCTTATTTAGGTGTAGTAAGATGGTTAACAGCTTGACTTAATCCTTCCCATGTTTGTTTTAGATCACGTTGGAAAGAACGTCCGTTTTCTGATAAGGAATAGTATTTTCGAGGCGGACCAGAATTACTTTCTTCCCAACGGTATTCTAGTAAACCTGCGTTTTTAAGCCTGGTGAGTAAGGGGTAGAGGGTTCCTTCAACCACAATAAGTTGTGCCTTCTTCAATTCTTCAATAATATCAGAAGTGTAGGAATCTCCTGAGCTCAGGATACCTAGAATACAATATTCTAATATTCCTTTTCTCATTTGAGCTTTGGTATTCTCAATGTTCATTGCGAGAGTTTTTATTTAGGGTAAAATTGCCGTAGACAGTGAGTAGAGTAGTAGTTCCTTCTTGAATCACAAGAATATGGGCTTCATTGAATTTTGTTTTGGAGCTGCGAAACAACAATTTCATACAGTAATAATTTAATACAAAGATATAGGTAATAGTTGGTACTATGCTATACATGGTATGAAATTTATTTTTGTATTGGGTTGATGATTATCATATCTCAATTTTGAAATATGAATTATGAGATTTGCTCGTGATATTTATAAATTCGGTGAATAACTTCCATCATTTTTGATTTATTTGGCGATCTGATAACATTTCTATTTTGTAGTTTAATTGAAAGAAAAGATTATGATTGTTATAATCCAAGCTATAGGCTTGTATCTCTTACTAGATTTCGTCACCGGAGTTGTGCATTGGTGGATGGATCGTTATGGTAAAGAAGATATGCCTATTGTAGGTAAAGCCGTGATTGAGATTAATACTTGGCACCATGAAGACCCTAGAAAAATGATCACCAGATCTTATTGGTATTTATGTAAATCTGGTTGGGCAGGTGTGGCCCTGATTTGGGTTGTCGTTTTTATAATAACCGGAACTATCTCTTGGCAATGGTGGTTCTTTGGATTGCTAGGTGCAAATGCAAATATTGTACACCAATGGTCGCACAAGCGTCCCGGTGAAAAACCGAGTATAGTTACGTTACTTCAAAACATAAAAATCTTACAGCGCCCAAGTGATCACGCTAAGCATCATACGCGCCCAGAGACGAATGCATATTGTACTTACTCACCATGGTTAAATCCCATGTTAGACAGAATTAATTTTTGGATTGGAATTGAGAAGTTCGTAGGTTTCTTCGGATTTCACACGAATGATCGCCTAGCCTAGGTCTTCCGTTCTATTTAGATAAAAAAAAGCGAGCCTTAGGCTCGCTTTTTTTTATTATTTCATATTTATTTTTTGTGCCTTAATAGTATAGACAAGTGGGAAGAGGCCCTCTTTGCCTTTGATCTGGTAACGTTGTGGCTCGGGTTGTGTAGACTCAAATAACTCGTATGGACTCCAATCGTGTTCCGTAAAATAAACTAGAGATCTTTCGGGATCATCAACGATCGGTTTAATAAGATCACTGATGGTATGGTTCCACGTATGGTGTACCATTTTACGTGCAAGTGGAGCGGCATAAGAGCCATCGCTTTCTTCAGTAATTACACCTCTATTAAAATAAGAGTAGACGATTTCTTTAAATTCGGAATCTAGAATCCATAGTACAGGATGAAAATCCACTAATATTAATTCTCCACCGGGTTTTAGATACGAAAAAGCCGCATCCATCCAAGCACTAACATCTGGGTGCCAACCTACGACGCCATATGACGCAAAGACTAGATCAAATGAACCAAGCATTTCTTGGATAGGCTCTAACACATCGCGTTGAACAAATGTGGCAGGAACGTCGCAGTCATTTGCTAATATTCGGGCTTGTTTTATAGCTTCGGCACTGAAATCTAAACCTACAACTTCATCTGCACCTAGCGTATGTAAGCTGATGGTGTCTTGTCCAAAATGGCACTGCAAATGAAGAACGCGCTTACCTGATAGGTTGGGTAAGACGTCGAGTTCTATCGAATTCAAAGACATTTGGTGCCCTTTGAACGTTTCGTTTTGATAGAAGTCACTCTCGGGATGTAAACTAGCCCAATGGTCCCATAAAGCTTGGTTGGCCGTTCTGTAATCGTGAATACTCATAGGGTTATCTGTTTAATTTCTCCTCTGCACCTTGTTGCTCTCTTTCCCTTTCATAAAGAGCATAACAGTCTAAAAGCGAGACTAAAAACTGATAGTCATTAAAGGTTTTTATTTCGGTGTCAGAATATTTACAATAAAACATAAACGCTTGCATTTCCTCTTTTGGGATACCCGTTAATTGTTCTAATACCACTCTATTATTGCCTTCTTCTAGCTTCCTTCTATAGTAATCTTCCTTTTGTAGTTTCCTTAGTGCTGCGAGTTGCTTGGGTCTTTTCCCAAAACTATAGTACAAGAGATCCAATGGATTAGCTAGGGTGGGAGCCACAATTTGAGAGGTTCTAATGTCTTTTGTAGCAGGAACTAATGGCATCCGTTGTGGCATAGTCCTGGGGTTGTTAGAGGTTATAGCATAGATGCTGACTTCATCTAACAAGAAATTTCTTGGAACGAGCTTAACAAGCAACTCATTGTCTCGATTTTCCATGGTGTTAGAGTCAATAGCTAGGTAATAAAATTGATAACCAACATTAGAAAATATAAGCGTATCACCCTGTGCAACAGAAAGTTCAAAGTAGCCTATTCCATTTGTAATGGTTCCAGCGAAGGTCTTACTATTCACTACATAGGAATTAGGTATCGTAAAAGACGAGTCTGAGTCGACCACAGTCCCTTTCAATATGTAACTTTGGGCTGTACTTTGTTCACATGCTAACACACTTAGCATGAGAAATACAAAGCGCACTAATTTTTTAATACTATAGTTCATGTCAGACGACGGTAAAAAGGTCATTTTCTCCATGTCTCGTGTAAGCAAGGTTTTGCCGCACAATAACAAGGCTATCCTAAAAGACATTTATTTGTCTTTCTTCTATGGAGCCAAAATAGGGATACTAGGTTTAAATGGATCAGGTAAATCAACGCTTTTAAAAATTATCGCTGGAGTAGAAAAGAACTATCAAGGTGATGTAGTGTTTTCTCCAGGTTTTAATGTTGGATACCTTGAGCAGGAACCGCAACTTGAAGCGGGTAAAACGGTATTAGATATTGTTAAAGAGGGTGCTGCGGAAACCGTCGCTGTTTTAGATGAATACAATAAAATAAACGATCTGTTTGGTTTGCCGGAAGTCTATGAAAATCCAGAGAAGATGGATGAGCTCATGGCTCGCCAGTCGGAACTTCAGGATAAAATTGACGCCACGAATGCATGGGAGCTAGATACCATGCTAAATAGAGCAATGGATGCCCTTAATTGTCCTCCACCAGATCAACTGGTTGACCAACTTTCTGGTGGTGAAGCCCGTCGTGTAGCCTTATGTCGTTTGTTGATCCAACAGCCAGAAGTACTGCTCTTGGATGAACCTACCAACCACCTTGATGCAGAGAGTATTCTATGGTTAGAGCAGCATTTACAGCAATACAAGGGCACGGTGATCGCGGTTACGCATGACCGTTACTTTTTAGATAATGTGGCAGGATGGATTCTTGAATTGGACAGAGGAGAAGGGATTCCATGGAAAGGAAACTACAGCTCTTGGTTGGATCAAAAGACCGATCGCATGGCGAAAGAAGAAAAGCAAGCTTCTAAGCGTCGTAAAACGCTCGAACGAGAGTTAGAATGGGTGCGTATGAATCCCAAAGGACGTCAGACGAAAAGTAAAGCCCGACTCAGTAACTATGAGAACCTATTAGGCCAGGAGCAGAAGGAAAAGGAAAGTAGTCTAGAAATATTTATACCTGCAGGTCCTAGATTAGGTACTAACGTTATTGAAGCTATAGGCGTTAAGAAGGGGTTTGGAGAGAAACTACTCTATGACAATCTGAACTTCAAGCTTCCACCCGCAGGTATTGTGGGAATAATTGGTCCGAACGGTGCCGGTAAAACGACTATTTTCAAGATGATTATGGAACAGTTATCCCCGGATGCTGGTGCATTTAACGTCGGTGATTCAGTAAAATTATCTTACATCGATCAAAGCCATGACAAAATGGATCCTGAAAAGACTATTTTCGAGGTGATTGGAGATGGTACGGAAGAGGTAATGCTTGGAGGGCAGCGATCTAATGCAAGAGCTTATTTAAGTCGTTTTAACTTCGCCGGAGGTGATCAGAGTAAAAAAGTAGGTGTTCTTTCTGGTGGTGAACGTAACCGTTTACACCTGGCTATGGCCTTGAAAGAAGGGGGTAATGTTTTACTTCTGGATGAACCAACTAATGACCTTGATATCAATACGTTAAGAGCGTTGGAAGAAGCTTTAGAAAATTTCGCTGGATGCGCAGTTATCATTTCGCATGACAGGTGGTTCCTTGATCGTGTATGTACCCATATCCTTGCGTTTGAAGGCGATTCTGAAGTGTATTCCTTTGAGGGGTCATTTTCCGAGTACGAAGAAAACAAGCTTAAACGATTGGGACGTTCTGAACCTAAGAGATTCAAGTACAAGAAGTTATTGAAGTAATAGACAGTATTAAGATTAATATTAAGAACATCTCAGAGTCTGCAAACTCCTTTTGGGCTTCTGTGTTATATTTAGGGGAACCAATTTTATCACATAGTATTTATGAGAATTAATTTAAGCGACGAGCGTCAAGAAGTACTGGAGATGGTACGTGAATCTGCGCGCGATTTCGCAGAATCCAGAATTAGACCAAACGTAATGGAGTGGGACGAGAGTCAGCATTTCCCCATTGAACTTTTTAAAGAAATGGGCCAACTAGGCTTTATGGGTGTTCTAGTTCCGCAGGAATATGGTGGCACAGGTCTTGGCTATCAAGAATATATTACCATTATCGATGAGATTTCTCAGGTTTGTGGATCAATAGGTCTTTCTGTTGCGGCACACAACAGTCTTTGTACAGGCCATATTCTACAGTTTGGCAACGAAGAACAGAAGAAGAAGTGGTTGCCTAAGCTAGCTACCGCTGAATGGATTGGCTCTTGGGGTCTTACAGAGACTGGTACTGGTTCTGATGCAGGTGGAATGGACACTACTGCAATTTTAGATGGGGATCATTATGTGTTAAATGGCTCAAAAAACTGGATTACACATGCGATCTCTTCTTCTATAGCGGTGGTGATCGCTAGAACAGGGGAAAAGGGTGACTCTCGAGGAGTAACGGCATTTGTTGTAGAAAAAGGCACACCAGGATTTACAGC